>JAEEGI010003044.1_pt1 | contig 40314 bp, 34 predicted proteins | sample 8958751 | NCBI WGS metagenome assembly JAEEGI01 (sample SAMN16246545, study PRJNA631951) | gut metagenome | biome: gut microbiome; feature: rumen; material: KS-attached | host: Bos | place: Iran: Karaj | collected 2018-10 | reverse complement strand
TGTAAAGGCTGTAAATCTTGGTTACATTCTTAACTTCGATTGCAACTTCTTTATTCTCTTTTATGATTTCGTTTTCACTCATAATCGTTTAATCCAAACTTTATAAAACATCCGCAAATAGCGGCCTTAATTTCTTAAATACATATGCACCAAGCGCAAACAAAATTGCTACAATACCCCAGAAAACAAGTGTATCAAGCCATCTTTCATGCACCCATGTTCCTTCAAAAAGCGAACTGCGATAGCCTTCGATTATATAATAAATCGGATTGAATCTGAAAACCGGTTCAAGAAACTTAACCTTCTCGGGAATAGAACTTATATGCCAAAGGATGGGAGTTCCCCACATGCCTACCTGAAGAAGAATATTGATTATTTGTAAAAGGTCTTTGAAAAATACTGTTACCGCACTCGTTGTATAAGTAATAGCAAGCACAAGCATAAAAAGACAAAATGAATAATATAAAAGCTGTATAAGCTGAAAGCTTGGCTTAAATCCGTAAGCAAAGTACATAACAAGCAATACAAAGATAAAGAAAATATGAATGAATGTAGCAGAAATTGTCTTGATAAGCGGAAGAATTCCTACTTTGAATACAACCTTTTTTACAAGATAATTGTACTCATTCATTGCATTGGCTCCTGTTGTTACGGCTTCATTTAAGAAGAACCACGGAACAAGTCCTGCGGTAAGCCACATTACATAAGGAACCGGGCTGTCATAAGGGCTTCTTCCGGGGAAAACAAGGCCAAAAACAAAATAATAAAGAACGACTGTAACCAGAGGCTGAACAAAAGCCCATACTCTTCCGAGTGAGCTGCCTGCATACCTTTTCTTAAAGTCGTTCTTTGAAAGTTCCCAGATTAAATTTCTGTTCTTTTTAAAATCGCTCATTTATTATGTATCTCTTTCCTTAGCACATACATAATTATTTTATCATATTTTTGTCTATATTTCAAAGAGATACATATTTCTGTTAATCCTTTTTTATTTATCGAAAAACTCTTTTAATGTTTCTGAATCAGCATATTCCGTTATAATAACAAATCTGTGAGACGGATCTATGAATACTTCCCAAATATCTCTTATCGACATTCCATCACCTCCGGCATCTAGTACTCTTACAAGATCAAAGGTATTGTCTTCACGAGTCACAACTTCAGTAACCCCCGATGTGTTCTTCCATTCGTCAAAATGATCATATAACGCTATTTCAAATTCGATGCCATTATATTTTCCGACAACACTTAAATCCCTCTCATAATACGAATCCAAATGCTCATCAGCATATTCCCTTAAAGCATCCATATCGGATCTTTCAGCCGGCATATCAAGCGTTGGCTTAAAAGAAGCCAGGTCATAATAATCATACATATAATCATCAATATTATAATTAAAACTGAAATTTCTTACAAACAGTTCCTCATAGGTTATAGGATACTTTTCAAGTACATCATCAAGCGTCACACCTTCGGGAAGTTTATCTTCGGAAACATTAAAATTCTTCTTAAGAAACTCACCGTCAATCACGGTCAATTCGGTACTGTCCGTAAGGTTAGCAGTGCCTTCGGTTATCTCATTTATATGCGAAATAATAGTAGGCCAATTATCCGGAAATTTTCCGTAACCGTATTTTATAATACTGTGTTCTTTATGATTTTCATCATAATAAGTTATAAAAATCTTATAAGCCAAGGGACCGTCTTCATAATTGCCATCCGGAAGCGCCATAATTTCATCAAGAAGAGTCCACGCAGTTTCGGAATCAAATAATTTATTATCAAAATCATTTTTAAGAGATTTCGAATCCCAATAGTTACTAATATCGATATAATTGGGATTATTTTTGTCCCCCGTAGTGGATAAGACTTCCAAACGTTCTATTCCGGTTTTTTGCCCGAACAGATTATTATGTACTGCGACTTGTTTTTTACAACCTGTCATAAGAAGCAGTACAGAAGAAAAAAATATTATTTTTGTTAATGTATTCAATAGTTTATTCTTCATATCGCGAACCCTTAAACCTTCTTAAATATCAACATATCCCGTTATTTCAATGATTTCAGATATTCTTTATGTTCCTCACTTACGCGATAACTTTCGATTGCTTTTTGGATTGCTTTTTTATGCGTCCATTCATCAAGACGATGTTCTTCAAAATATTTAATTGAAGCATCATACTGTTTAGCCAAAGCAGTGGCAAAATACCAGGCAATCATCATTTTCAGATAATAATCTTCGCCTTTTTTCGAAGCAACCCACTTTAAATATTCGGGCTTAAAATCTTCTCCTAAAAACTCATTCATCAGCATTCTCATACCAAATCTCGAAGTATAAACATGGTCGGAAGCAATCCATTTTTTTATGAGCGGAAGAAGTTCATCATGTTTCTTTTTAAAGGCTTTCGGAGACGACTGATCGCATACGGGCCAGCAGTCGATGAAAGGTAAGAATCGTTCGGTTTCTTTTACGCATTCGTCAAAATCTTTTATCATTGCAATCATGAAAAAATGCACGAGGTTTTCCTCGTAATATTTATGCGGAAGTTTCTTTAAAAACTTCTTTCCTTCGTCGGTATTAAACATTTCTTTTGCGATTTTACGCATATCGGGAGTTCTTACCCCGAGAATTACATCCTTGGAAATGTTCGGAACCAGATTGCTCTGAAAATCCCTATATTTATCATCCTTATATTTGCAAAGTTCTTCGTATACGCTCATTTATTCCTCCTAATTTCTTCCATAAAACGAAAAAAGACTTCAACGTTATTATAACAATTTGAAGCCTTTTTTCATATCATTGAAAGGGTTGTTTTGTATAAAAATTTTAAAGAAAAATTTTTATCAGTTTACAAATATAACTCCGGAAGTTTCCAGGTTGGCATAACTGTTACAAGTATTGTCATCGCTGCCGCCTTCTTTGTCGCTGTGGTCAATCCATACATAAAGACTGTTACCCTGCATCTGCATCATAATGACGCCGCTTTGTCTTGCAACTCTGGATTTCATTAAACTTCTGGAATTAAGTACATTTTCGGAAGCCGAAGCACCGATAATGTCCGCACCAAGTATATCACATGCAGCATCGGTAAAATCTGTCTGCTGAGTGAAATATGCAATACTGTATAAACTACCGTCTTCCAAAAAAGCAATCTGCGCAGCACTGTCATCATCATCCAAAATATCCGGATCACTTCGTGCTATATTTACAGCTTCCTTAATGGTGTCGCATAATTGCACATCGGAAGAAACATTAGTCTTCTCAATATACCTGATAAGCATAGGAGCCATAACTCCTACGAGAATTGCCATTATGGCAATTACAATAATCAACTCTACGAGTGAAAACCCCTTGCTCTTCATATTATTCCCCTTTTAACAAATCCCTAAATCTATATATTAATCCCTCTACGTTTCAATAATACTATAGTTAAAGGGGAAAAATGAATATTCGTCTATAACATTATGTTTGTTTTTCGTGTAAAATAAAAGGGCTTTTATAAAAATTTTATAAACCATAAAAGAATCAGCGTCTCAATTCCGATTCCGTGAAAGCAATCAGTTCTTCTGCCCCTTCTTTAACACATCTTCTGATTTTACCCGATTTCGGATAACCCCACACCTCTAAAAACGAAGGTCCTGTAATTGAACCGGCAGGCAAATCTTTTAATAAAGAATAAACCATTGCCAACGATGATTTTTCCGGAGAATTGAATACACCTCGTAAAGCATTCGCAAGTTTGCTTATCACACTTCCAAACGCATTCGCTCCAAGCGGAGTAACACTTATTCCCGGATGAATCATATATACACATACATTTGTATCTTCAAGTTTCTTCGCCAAATCATATGAATACTTTGCAAGGCATAGTTTTGACTTCGCATAAACATTAAAATGCTCATAATGTTTATTACAATAAAAGTCTTTGTAATCAATTTTCACAAGCTTATGCACAACAGAAATTGTATTAAAATAATAAACTTTATGCGGCAAAGTTTTAAGATACGGAATTATCTTTTCCGACAATCTGTATACACCGAAATAATTCGTTCCGATTACATTTTCAAATCCGTCTTTTGTTACGCCTCTTTTATGAAAAGTTCCTGCATTATTAACAAAAATATCGATATCGATTTTATTGTCAATTATGTTTTGCGCAAACGCATCAATAGAAGAAAAATCCGACAGATCAATCTGCATAATATCAATCTTCGCATCAGGATAATCCTGTAAAAGATTAGTCTTTGCATTTAATGCCTTTTCATAATTACGACACGACATAATTACATGAGCGCCAAGATACAATGAAGTCTCAATAGTTTTTAAACCGACCCCGCTGTTCGACCCCGTAACTAAAACGGTCTTACCCTTAAGAGATATATTTAATTCGTTTAACCATTTAATTGTTTTCTTAGAAAGTGCCATAATTATCTTTTATCATAAAAAGCGGCGGAGCAAAAGCCCCACCACCTTAAATACTTATTTGTTTGTCAAAAAATGCGGCGTTATTATTGTAAAGAATGTTCCTGCCAAAAGATTGAAAACAGCTCCTATCAAAAGCATTATTAACATGTTCTTAAGTATAAGTCCTGCAATGACAAATCCCATCGAAGGCATAGCTCCGAAGTAAACGAATATTATCTGAACCATCATCTTTACATACTGCGCATGATCGCCCGGAATTGAAATGCTTACAAAAGCACCGACTGTGGTTCCGAAAAGTGAAATCGAAAGGATGAATATAAACCATCCGATTACCGTTAACGGATTTGACTTTGTGATTACAGCTACGACTATCATTGGTATGCTAATATCAATTGCACAGACGGTAACTGCACCAAGTAACGAAGCCCAAATTTTCTTAAGCGGTGCATCGGGTATCAGTATGAAAAACTCTCTTGAAGTGTCTTCATCAAGCGGATTTCCCATAGTCCTGTAAAATGCAAATAAAGCAATTGCAGCCACAGGAATTAATAAAGGATCAAGCATAGGATTGTTAATCTTTGAAGAGAGCCAGCTTCCGCCGATTGCTATGAGCAGGTTTATGATAAATGTCTTTGAAAATATTTTTAATGTCGCAAATCTTAAACGGTTATAAACAGCCTTATAAAAGAAAACACCGGCTCCGTTTCCGTAACGAAAACCGTCTCTTTCGATTTTGGCGCTGCGATCTTTATTTCTGGTTACGGTACCGCCTTTTTGAGCTTTCTGTGCATTTTCAAGCTTAGCGGCAACTCTTTCGGTAGCAAACATTGCATCTTCATAAAAGTCCGCTTTCACATTCCAGATAACAACCACCGTAACGATGCATGCAACGACAAAGAGCGCTGTGAAAATCACAGTTCTTAATACATCGCCCATCATCGAATAATAAACCATACCTCTTATCCATCCGAGGAAAGGAATGAAGAAAGTATGCTTGCTTCCAAAGAATTTAAACGCAGCAAGTCCAACATCCTGCTTTGTTATCGTAGTATAAGCGATGAATGCCACTAAAAGAACTGCGTAAAATCCAATCAGAACGGAACCGATGTTGACAGTTCCCTTTTTCGAATTGCGTGACAGTGTATAAAAGGCAATCTGAACGAGTGTCGAAAACAGCATTGTCAGAATATAAGCAAGTAGAATAATAAATGCGCTCCATACGCTTATATGAAGATTATTAACAAGGTTCGGAATCTGAAATATCATATAAAAACCGACAACACTATTCATTCCGAGACTGTTCATAAGTCTGAACATAAGTACCGACTGCGGCTTCATCGGAGACGCAAACAAAAGCGGAACATCCGCAGGTTTAAACAGTTCACCGCCCTTATTAACAGTAGCTATGGTTAATGTCACAAAGAAAAGAAACGCTACAACCACGACCATATCAACCATATCGTATTTTGTAAGATTTCTTTCCGTCAAAAACTCTGACAATTTGGAAATATGTTCTTCAATATCTTCTTCATCCACAGTCTGTTCAATGGTTGTTTCCTCACTCTGAAAACTCTTTTCGATCAGAGGAACCAGTCTTCCGATTAACAATCCTAAAAGACTGGCAATAAGTGTAATTACTATAAAAAATGCCACCCATGTTTTTAAAAGCTTTTTTAAAGTATTGACTATCGTATGGAAGGCATAGTAAACAAAAAGTCTCATTCTTATGCCTCCTCAGTGTTTTCCTCTTCTGTATTTTCTTCTTCAGTATTCTCTTCTTCAGTCTTTTCTTCAGAGACAGCATCTTTATTAATGCCCTCTGTAACCTCAAAGAATAAATCTTCGAGAGATTTGCCCATTCCGTCGATTTCTGCTTTGGTAACGTTTGCCTTTACCTGACCGTTCTGCATAATGACGGTTCTGTCCCAGAGCATGTCCACACTGTCGATAATATGCGTGGAAATAAGCATGGTTTTGCCTGCCTGACGCATTTCTTCTATCATCAGTTTTAATTCTTTTATGGCGTGAGGATCGAGTCCTAAGAGAGGCTCGTCGAGTAAAATAATATCGGGATCGGGTAACAGACCAAGGCAGAGATTTAGTTTCTGCTGCATACCTTTTGACAGTTCGTCACCGAATTTTTTTCTTTTATCATCGAGTTCGAATCTTTTAAGGAGCATATCGATTCGCTCCTTGTAATTCGTCAGTTTATAAGCTCTTGCGATAAACTCCATATGTTCCGCTACGGTAAGCGTGGAATATAACGAAGGCATCTCGGGAATGTATCCGAGAACTTTTCTCGCCTCCGAAGTCTTGTTGGGAATTCCGTTTACGGTAATATTTCCCTGATATTTCAAGAAGCCGATAATGGACTTCATTATCGTACTTTTTCCTGCACCGTTAGGTCCCAGCAAAACAGTCAGACTACCCGAGTCGAGTGTAAAAGAAACATCATTACAGGCAAGATTCTTGCCATACTTCTTAGTTACATTTTTTACTTCCAGCATTTTGTTTCTCCTTTTCAAGTAAAATATTATTAGTTAACGGAAGTCCGCACTCCGCAGAGTATTATATCATATAATTTTTCGCCGAAAAACAATTATTAAAAAAGAAAACAGGCCGTCCGACTTGCTTATTTAAATCGCAAACAACAGCTTGTTCTCTATATACCGCATCATAAATTATTCTTTTAAATATCCGTAATCAGTTTTTCAACCAGTTTGGCTCCGGCTAAAAGATTGTCCGTTTTAATGTACTCATCCTTCGTGTGGACGTTCTCCATTCCACAAGAGAGAACCAGGCCCTTAATACCGTTTGCATTAAACTGATGATTGTCCGCTCCGCCCAAGGTGGACTTAATATTGCCTGAGAGCTTAAGTTCATTACATGCTTTAACAAATCTTTTTACCAAAGTTTCATTTTTATCAACTTCGTATGCTTTAATATGAACCGTATAATCCGCCTCTATGAGCGCATTATAAGTGTGACTCTCATTCTCGAATACATTCTTTAATTCTTCATAAAAAGACAGTGCTTTTTCGTGATTGTAACTTCTTATCTCACCGTTAATTACACATTCTTCGGGAACAATATTCTTTGCACTCCCGCCGGCTATTGTTCCGATGTTTAAAGTTGTCTCATCATCAACTCTGCCCTGTTTAATCTTCGCAATTGCCTTTGATGCTATTTCAATTGCATTGACTCCTTCTTCGGGTTCAAATCCGGCATGCGAGGCCTTGCCGATTACTTTTATCCTGTAAGATATCAGAGTCCCGGCTTTGTTGACCGCTTCGCCTACATCTTTGCTTAAATCAAAACAGTACGCCTCTTTAGACTTAATCCTCGAATAATCAAACTCGGCAGCGCCACGGGTATATGCTTCCTCCGCAACGGTAAACAGGATTTCCGCACTTCTGTGATCCTTACCGCTCTCTTTGACTCTTCTTATTCCCTCAAGTATTTCGGTTATTCCCGCAAGGTCATCCGCACCCAAAACAGTGGTTCCATCACTCCTTATAATACCGTCTTCTCCGAGTACAGCTTTCTTCGAATTGCCGGGAATCACTGTATCCATATGAGCTGATAAAAGAATCGGTTCGTATGCGGAATTCCCTTCAAAATAAGCATAGATATTACCTGCATTACCGCCGATTTTACTTCCCGCATCATCCTCTGAATATACTATGCCAAGTTCTTTTAGTTCATCTTTAATCGCATCGGCCATTTTTCTTTCATTAAAACTTTCCGAATCTATTGCCGTCAGTTTAAGAAAGTTTTCCGTTATTCTGTTTTTGGAATAAACATCACTGCTCATCGTCAAATCTGAATCCTTTCGAGAGTACAAATCCCTTGGCAATCTCTTCGGGCATATCGGGATGTGCGGGATATAAAAGAGCCGTTTTGTTTCTAAGATACGGTTTTCTGTTATAAAATCCCACTCCGCCCGGATGTGTATTAAGGAATATATTCTGCCCTTTCATTTGAGAGCATAAAAGATCGACTACCTTCTGACCGATACGAAGTCCCTGATATTCGGGATCCACTGCCACATTCAGTATAAGTGCCTGATTATTCTTATCCGATACCGCCCTTGCACATCCGACCAAAGCTTTGTCTATGTATGCAAATGCAAAATGTCTGCTGTTATTAAAAGCCTTTTTTGTAGCATTGATATCACGATCGGAACCGCCGAACGCTTTAATTAAAAGAGCATTTATCGCTTCAAAATCAGGATTATCAAGCTTTGTATCATATACAATTTCTGTTTTGGAAATATCAATCGAACTCTTTTTTCCTACAGGAAATGAACCCGCAAAAGGAAGATGCTCGATATCATATTCATAACCCAAAGGCAGATAGAATTCTTCTTTGGGCTGCTTTAAATCATAATCTGCATTATAACCTTCATAAGTAAATGCATTCTTTGATCTCTTAAATCCGAGTTCTTCGTATAATCCAAGATTTGCTTTACCCGATACGACGAATATTTCGTGCCCCTTAAATCTTTTAAGAGCTCTTTTTATAAGTTCGTCTTCAATGCCCAACTCCCGATACTCTTTTTGCACGGAAACTTCCGAAATAAGCGTCCATTCCACATCATCGGATATTGCTCTTAAAAAACCTGCAATACGACTGTCTTTAAGAGCAAATACCGAATATGTGCTGTTGCAAAAAATACCTTTTACATTTTCCCGGGTTAGACCATCCTTTTTAGAAACATTCTTATAAAAATGATACAAATCGTCAATATTTATTTCTTGTAAGTTATCTGTATATTCTGTCATACCTCTGCTCCGGGTATATTCCATCCGGAAGGATTAATAACCGTTTTATATTCTTCGATTGTTTCTCCCTTGGGATGGCGAAGGAATTTCTCATCGGGTGTACGGCTTAATTTCTTTCTGTCCTGAGGTGCACTCCATAATCCTTCAAAATCAATCTGGTCAACAAATCTTTCGTTGTATGATTTGAATATTCCGGGTTTGGAAGGTACTCTTGAAAAGTCCTTAAAATAAGTATTATTCTTAAACGCCGGAATTTCATACAAATCTCTCGCATAAGCCCAGATATTCTTATGGTCAACCATTCTCTTCTGCTGGGGCCCGAGATTCTTGTAATAATACGAATCCCATCTTGCAAGAGTTACGAAAAAGCGGATATCCGAATCGGTTACATAGTCACCGAAAAGGAAACGGTTGTTTTCAAGTCTTTTATCAAGCTTATCCATGGCTGAGAAGAAATCATCATAAGCTTCGTTATATGCCACCAGACTCTGGCAAAATGCCATACGATAATGTGCGTTGTTGATGTTAGGGAAAAGCCAGTCGTTTAATCTGTCAATTTCACCTCTCAAATCCTTGGGATAAATATCAGGTGCATCGGGTGACTGGAATTCTCTGAAGTTAACTTCCAGATAATTGGTTAATCTGTGGTAATCATTGTTTACCACTTTTAATGTTTCCTTGTCAACAAGGGCGGGAACGGTTGCTCTTCCCTTATAATCGGGATCTGCCTTAAGATAAGCTTCCGTTAAGAATTTAAGACCCGTTACCGCATCAGTTCTGTTTGGCTGATCGGTAAATCCCCATCCGTATGTATTTGATTCTCCTGTATGGTCCACTATCGAAATGCTTATCGCATCTTCAAGTCCGAGAAGTTCCCTCGTGATTGACGCCCTGTTGGACCAATGGCAGCCTTTAGCCCAGAAAAGATGGTATCTTCCGCTTTCCGCCTTTAAATCACCTTCGTTATCACCAAAAGGTGTCGTGAAGCGATTGGGCTGTCTTATAAAAGCACCTCTTTCGTTAATCTCCGCTTTTATTTCCTGAGGTCTGGGAGGAACATTTCGCTCCGCAGCATCAGCCTTTGCCAGTTCATCGCTGTATATTACACTTTCTTTTATATCTTCTTTAATAAAACTTTCACCGCAACCCATTTTAATTTCTCCTTTTAGTATAAGTTTTCAGTATCTAGATTATATAATTGTCCGCACTCTCAAGCATGTTGATATTGCTTAAGAATGTTTTAAGTCTTTCATTAGTCGGATTTTCGAATATTTCCTTAGGAGTTCCGTCGGCAACAATCTTACCGTTTTCCAAAAAAATAATCCTGTTCGCTACAGACTTAACAAAATTCATCTCATGAGTCACCAGAAGAATTGTATTTCCTTCCTTGGCTACTCTTTTGATAGTCAGCAATACTTCGTTAACAAGTTCGGGATCAAGTGCCGATGTCGGCTCATCCATGAGAAGAAGTTCCGGTTCGAGCGCCAGTGCTCTTGCAATGGCAACTCTCTGCTGCTGTCCGCCCGATAAGTGCTTGGGATAATGATACAGTCTGTCAGACATTCCGACTTTTTCTATCTCTTCCAATGCTTTCCTTCTGGCTTCCTCTTTGGATATTTTTTTAACCACCGTCAAACCTTCCATAACGTTTGACAGTGCATCTTTGTTCTTAAATAGATTGAACTGCTGGAAGACCATTTCGGTATGCTGTCGTAACTCAAGTTTTTCTTTTTTGTTCTTGGTGGTTAAATTAAATGTTTTATCATTAAACTTGACACTGCCCGCTTCGGGTTTTTCCAGGAGATTAAGACATCTTAAAAGAGTCGATTTGCCGGTTCCCGAAGGTCCGATAATGGCTACTACCTCTCCTTTTTTAATATCCAGATCCACATTGTCGAGTACAACGTTATTACCGAATTTCTTGCTTAGTCCTCTTATCTCTACCAGGTTCATGCCTTCACCTCCTTAGGCTCGGCCGGAATTGAAGTCTTCTTTTCTATCAGAACAAGAATTCTTTCAAGAACGAAAGTTATTACCCAATATATAATCGCTATCGAGCAGTATGCTTCAAAGTATCTGTAGCTCTTGCCTGCCGTAATCTTGGCAGCCGCGGTTATTTCCACAACAGAGCAGGTAAATGCAAGTGATGTGCCCTTAATAAGCGCTATCAGCGAATTGCCGAGAGGAAGAAGCGCAACCGTTATTGCCTGGGGAAGTGTTATCCTTCTTAATACCTGCAGACCTGTCATACCCATGGATTTTGCTGCTTCAATCTGACCTTTATCAACCGACTGAATCGCAGAACGGATAGTCTCCGAATCAAAGGCTGCCTGATTAAGTCCTAAAGCCACCATTGCGAAAACTATGCCCGGAATCGCGTTAATATCATAATTGGTTCCGTGATAGTAATTAAAATATTTAAGCGCAATGGGAATTCCGAAATATGTTATATAAAGCTGAACTATAATAGGCGTTCCTCTCATCAGCGACACAAACCCGATTGAGAGCTGATTCAGAACCGGTACTTTGTTGATTCTGATAACGGCTATAAGAAGTCCTATGCTTAAGCCGATTACAAGTGCAATAAAAGTTAAATACAGTGTAGTCGGCAGATATTTTAATAAATAAGGGATTTGTTTGAATACCAAAACCCCGTCAAATAATTTGGCCATTTTCAATCTCCGTTATTTTAATCGAAAAGCCCGACAAATGAGCCGGGCTTATCATTAAATATACTTTTTATTCATAAGAAGGAGAGTAATCATCTCCGAAATACTTAAGGTTGATTTCTTTGGATTTACCCTCTTCGATTACTTCGCGAAGTGCTTTATTGATATCTCTCACAAGCTGCTTATTTTCTTCAGTTCTGCTTACAATAAGATAACTGTCCATGCCTTCTCCTACACCGTATCCTGCGAGTTCAATCGCATGAAGATCGTATCCGAATTCAGGCTGGTAGTAACCGAAGTACATAGGCTTATCAATGATAGTAAAATCATACTTACCGGACTGGATATCATTAAGCTGGATGTTAAGATCCTCTTCCGTATAATTTATCTCTACGGGTTTCTCGGGATTTGTATCATTGTAATTCTCAATTAGTGTCGTAACATTAACGGCTGCCTGTCCGACAAACTTAAGACCGCCCAAGTCTTCTACAGAAAGGCTGTCGGGAAGTTCAACGTCTTTGTTTGCAACAACGATATAAGCGTTTGAGAAAATAGGATCTGTAAAGTAGTACTTTTCTTCACGCTCGGGATTCTTCGCAAAGTTGTTAACACCAAGCTGATATTTATCCGAATCAAGTCCTGCAAAGATTGAAGGGAAATCCGTTACTTCCCAAACAAGTTCGTACTGGGGAAGTTTCTCAAATACCGCTTCAACCAGTTCGATGTTCTGTCCTATTACCTGATCGTCATCACCGTAATATGTGAAGGGTCTGGGTGAAGCACCGGTTACTGCATAGATCTTTCTGACCTCAACTTCGTTTGTTACTTCAGCAACTTCGTTTTCAACGCTTCCGCTCTCGCTGTTTGATGCTGATTCAACACTGACTGTAGTAGCCTCAATGTTTGTTGTGTTGCTTACTTTTCCGCATCCTGTGAGGCTTGCTCCTATAAGCGCTGCCCCTAAAACTGTTGTAATTAATTTATTTATTTTTTTATTTAACATTTCTTTTTTCTCCTGTTTGATATATTTTTTAATTCTTTAAATCATTTATAATTAATCAGTACCTTAACGGCACATTCGGTTGTCCTTAAAATATAAACAACATCGTCCTATGGCTCTTTTTCCTAAAAAAATCTTTCTCATTTCTTTGTTCTCCGTTATGCCTACCTTTTTGGTGGGTTATTCATTGAAAAGAATACTATCACGTCTTATTCTTTTTGAAAAATATATAAAACATTTGACTGGCTATAAGTATTACCTATAGCCAGTCTTTTATATAAAACCCCTTCAATTGCACTTTAAATTTCGGGTCCCCTGAAAATTATTCCGTAAGGGTTCCTGATTTCATCAAGTTTAGAATACTCTTTTTCCTTCTCTTCGATAATATCCGCCAAATTATCACCTTTTTCGGATATATAATCCTCTTCAAATCTTTTAATATTGGCGAAATCATAGCTTTTATAACTGTTTAACTTAAGAAGGTGATAATATATATAATCTAATTTCTTTAAAGTTCTATACAGTAATATATCCGCATCGCTGATTTCATCAGAAAGAAGGTATTTGCTTTTATCCAGTCTTTTGTCAATTTGCTTAAGAGCATCAATAAGATTGGCATTCCACCTGTTTAAATCAGTCTGGAATGTAGACTCTGAAGCTTTTTTTATGGGTTCAAGCACAAATTTATTCAGATATTTTATTTCAATCTTAACGTCTTTATGCAAATAATATTCACCATAAAAACCTGTGTTTTGCTCGTAGATATAAAGATTGTCTTCATCATTTGAGAGTTTTTTTCTGTCGGTTGCTTCAAACAATTCTCTGTAGTCCGGTCCCGTTCCCACAAGGCCGAACACATTACCCTGTTTGGCTCTCATATGAGGCGAAAGCTGATAATGTTTTTTAATCTCATCAAGTTTTGTAAACTCGTAAAATGCGTCCGTTTTAAACAATTCCCTTGTATATCCCCAGAGATTGGGATACTCCTGCAAACGCTTTTTATTCACGCCAAAGACAAGATGGTAATTGATATAAAACCTTATTAATGCCACATAAAGATGAATATCGGAGAGCATAATATAATCTCCGTGCAGAAATCTTTTATCCGAGAGTCTCTCTTCAAGTTCATCCAAAGCATTATGGAACATCTCATATCCCCTGTCGTACTGCTCCTGGTTAAGCGCAAATCCGCATGCATACGCATTAACCTTGGTTTTGATAAACTCAATTGTCTCGTCAATTTCTTTTCTTAAGCTTACAGGGTATAAATCCGGCGAATTTTCTTTGTGATACTGCTTCCAGTCAACAATAAGATACTTGGGGATATCCCATGCTTCATTCTGTACGACGGCACCGGTTTTGATATCAACTATAGCAGGTACCGTCGATCTTCCCGTGAAATCGGGATCGCCCTTAAGATATGCATCATCGAGATAATGAATCTTAAGTACAGGGTCTACTTCTCCCAAATCTTCGGAAAATACCCATCCGCGCGGGTCTCTTAATATCCCGCATTCTCCGATACTGATTACTCTGTCAAGTCCGAGAAGGCGTGCTGTTATAACAGCCTTATTCGAATGAGGGCAGCCGGGCATCCATATGATGCGGTATCTGTCAGACTCTATTGAAAGATCGTTGTCGCCGTGGCCAAAATGTCTGTTAAAAACAAATTCCCTGTCGTCGATTTTGCCTGTCTTTTTATTAATCTGATGCCTGAATGTGTTTTCAAAAAGTCCAATTGTCTGAAACGGTACTATATATGACATATAATTCTCCTTTCAAAAAATAAGTTAAATCCTTGGATCTAACTTATTTTTCTCTTCTGTTCACAAATCTTAAATGTATTCACAAGTCTTTCGAGTGCATCTTCAAGAGTCTTTCTCGGACATGCCACATTGATTCGCTGAAATCCCGAGCCGACTCTGCCGAAGATATTTCCTCTGTCGAGCCAGAGCTTTGCATCATGCACTATGATGTCGTTTAATTCTCTGTCCGTAAAATCATAATAATTAAAATCCAGCCATAAAAGATACGTTCCCTCAGGTTTTCTTACCTTTACCTCGGGAAGATTCTCAGACAAATACTCTATGGCATAATCAAGATTGGATTCTATTGCTTTCTTAACGCCCTCAAGCCACTCTTCTCCGTATGTATACGCTGCCTGACATGCGATTATACCCATACCGTTTATCTGGCTGAAGCCCGCTGCCGAGTACGCTGCATGAAATCTATTGTAAATCTCTTTGTTGCTTGTGATAATTCCGGATACCTGAAGGCCTGCGAGATTGAATGTTTTGCTCGGAGATACCGATGTAATGCAGAATCTGTCATAACCCTCTCCGGCATTCGTAAAAGTAGTAAATTCGCTGCCCCATACAAAGTCCGAATGGATTTCGTCGCTGAAAACTATTATTCCGTATTTTTTGCAGAGCTCCCCTATTTTATGCAATTCATTTTTGCTCCACACTCTTCCTACGGGATTGTGAGGGGAACAAAGAAGATAGAGTTTCGGTCTGTATTCTTTTATCTTTTCTTCCAGATCCCTAAAATCGATTCGGTAATATCCGGTTCCGTCATTAACCAGGTCGCTGCTTATAATCTTTCTGTTGTTTTCCTTAATCGTTCCCATGAACGGATAATATACGGGCTGGTTAATCAGTACATATCCGCCTTCTTCGGTAAACGCTTTTACTGCGGTTGCAATCGAAAAAACAACCGAAGGCGATTTGTGGAACCACTCTTTTTCTATAACCCTGTTATAATGCCTTGCTATATAGTTTTTAAGCGCTTCAAGAAAATCATCATCAACTTCCGTATATCCGAATATCGCATGTTTAGCCTGTTCAACAAGAGCATCCTCTATGTATGAAGAAGTGCGATAATCCATATCCGCTACCCAGAGAGGCAGCACATCGTCAGGGAGATGTCTCTCTTCCTTAAAATCGTACTTAAGGCTTTTCGTACCGTATCTGTTTGTAACACTTTCAAAATCCAAATTTCTTTCACTCATTATTATTTCCTGTCCTAATCTTACTTTTGATTGATTCAAGTTTAATCAAAGAAAAGCAAAATGAATAATATTAAAAAAAAAGAGTTGGCTATAGGCATTACCTATAGCCAACCGGTTTTGTTCGTTTAGTTAAAATCTTAAAATTATTTTTGGGTTCCTTTGTATTTGCTTATTTCATCAATATATCTCTGTCCCAAGGGAGAGATTGACATACCCTTTCTTACGATATATCCGACAGTATTGATGTCCTCGCTGTCGAGTTTGACGGCGCAATGCTCCGAGCCGTTTAAGTGTTCGCATATAATACCTGAGCATACGGTAAATGCATTAAGGCCTATCATAAGATTAAGACCTGTGGCTCTGTCGCAGACTCTTAATGTCTGATTGAACTGATATGTCGAAAACATCTCTTCGGCAAAATAAAATGAGTTATTGCTTCCCTGCTCAAATATTATGCACGGATACGAATTAAGTTCGTCAAACGTAACTCTTTTTTTCTTGGCAAGAGGATGCTTTTTCCACATATATGCATATACACCGCAGTCTAACAAAGGATGAAATTCGAGTTCGTTTTCATCAAGAAGTTTGGTAATTATTTTACGGTTAAAATCATTAAGATAGAGAATACCTATCTCACTTTTAAACTTCTTTACATCCTGAATAACGTCATATGTTTTTGTCTCATACATGGCAAAATCATAGCCGTCCATTCCGAACTCTTCGACCATTTTGGCAAATGCGTCTACCGCAAAAGCATAATGCTGCGCGGAAACGCTGAAACGTTTCTTGATTTTACCGCCCGTTATATATTTGTTTTCAATCAGTTCGTACTGCGTAACAACCTGCTTGGCATATCCGACGAATTCTTCCCCTTCGGGCGTCAGACTAATCCCGCGATTGGAACGGATAAAAATATTAATGCCGATTTCCTCTTCAAGTTCGCGGATTGTAGCCGAAATCGAAGGCTGCGAAATAAACAATTTCTTAGACGCTTCATTCATAGAAGAACTTGATGCTACAGCAATAACATAACTTAACTGTGAAAGAGTCATATATCCTCCAATTTAAATATAATCTCTCTTAAATTATAATGACTATTTCTTATTCGTAAAGGTCACCGGACAGATAATGTTCTCCGCTGTCGGGAATGATTACCACAATGTTTTTGCCTGAATTCTCGGGACGTTCTGCGATAACTTTGGCTGCATATAAAGCAGCGCCTGCGGAAATGCCTACGGTAAAGCCTTCAAGTCCGGGGATAAGTCTCGCAAATTCGTAAGCCTGATCGTCCGTTACATCTATTACTTCATCAAAAATCGAAACATCCGTTACGGGAGGGATTGCACCGCCGCCTATACCCTGAATCTTGTGAGGGCCTGCAGTTCCGCCGTTTAAAAGCGCACTTCCCGTAGGCTCTACGCCGATTACCTTAATATCGGTTTTCTGCTCTTTAAGGAATTTGCCTGCACCGCTTACGGTTCCTCCGGTGCCGGCAGCCGATACGAAAATATCCACTTTGCCATCGGTATCTTCCCAGATTTCGGGACCTGTTGTCCTGTAATGTACAAGAGGATTATTGGGATTACCGCCCTGGCCCAGGATAACAGCATTTTCAGTTTCAGCCAGCAATTCTGCTGCCTTTGCATTTGCACCTCCCATATTTAAATCACCCGGTGTATGATAAACTTCTGCGCCGAAAGCTTTTAAAAGTCTTGTTCTTTCTTCCGAGAGATTATCAGGCATACAAATCTTAACCTTGTATCCTTTCGCAGCCGCAATTGAAGCAATTCCTATACCGGTATTGCCGGATGTGCCTTCGATAATCGTACCGCCTTCCTTCAAGTCGCCTGCTTCTTCCTTGCCGTTAATCATCGATAAAGCGATTCTGTCTTTTACGGAACCTGAGGGATTAAAGAATTCAAGTTTGCCGAAAATCTTATTGTCTGTACCAATCTTTTTTTCAAATGCATGAAGCTCAAGAAGCGGTGTGCGTCCTATAAGCTCTGTAATATTGTGATAGATTTTACCCATTGTTTTTTCCTCCGAATTTTTCTTTTATTCTTTTCTTCTGTTTCTCTTTTAATTTACCGCTCTTCAATCCTGAATTTATGTTCGGGATCTTTGCTTAAGCCCTCTCTTCCTGACGGAATATTCCATATTGAAAGATCCGGCCCGAGGGGAAGGATATCATTAGGATTGGTCTTTAAACAACATAAGTGATAATGCTTCTTAATCGCTTCAAAATGCGTATTGTCGCCAAATGCACTCTCAGCATACAAATCCCTCGCGTATCCCCAAAGATTCGGATAATCCTTAAGCATCTTTTTATTGACTCTGAAACCGTTGTAGTAGGCAATGTCAAATCTTGCGAGTGTAACATAGAGTCTGATATCAGATTCGGTAATATAGTCGCCGAATAAAAATCTCTGATTTGTAAGTCTTTCCTCGAGCTTGTCAAAAGCATCAAAGACGAGTTTAAAAGCATCAGAATAGGCTTCCTGGCTCGTTGCAAACCCCGCCTTATATACGCCGTTGTTGACATTGTGGAATATATAATCGTTAAGCTCTTCGATATCGTCTCTTAATTCCACGGGATACAGCTCGGGAGCGTCTTTTTTATGATATTTTTTCCATGCCGTTTCAAAATATGTGGTGAGTTTAAAATAATCATTGTTCACCACAGCCCCGGTTTTAAGATCTACAATTGCGGGAACCGTATATCTTCCCTGATAGTCGGGATCAGCTTTTTTATAAGCTTCACTTAAAAGATGAATACCAAGGACAGGATCTTTGTCACCTTCATCAAGCGTAAACGCCCAGTCAGACCAGGGCACATCCGGTCTTATGGGGTCAAGTGTTCCTACCGATATTACATCCTCAAGACCCATGAGCTGTCTTACGATAATCGATCTGTTGGCCCAGGGGCACACAGGTGCCCACAGAAGCCTGTATCTGTCTTTTTCTACAGGAAGTTCACCTTCCTTGTCTCCAAACGGCGTTACGAATCTGTTGGCCTGTCTTTCGAATTTACCGTTACTTTGTATTTCTCCGTTTGTTACATGATCTACGACTGCCATCATTCCACCTCCGTCAGGTTTTTGGATATATTTTCGTTTCCCACGTATAAGGGTCCGAATTTCCCCGCTCTGTCATTTTCTTCTTCCCAGACACTTTCATCGGGGCCATCCGGTAAAATATTGTCGGGGTTTTCGGATGCTCCCAAAAGATATCCTCTTTTAATCGCATCAAAATCAGTACTCTCTTTAAATGCAGGAATGGAATAAAGTTCCTTGGCATAATTCCATAGATTCGGATAATCCATGATTCGTCTCTCATTCAGTCTGAAACCGAAATAATAAGCCGTGTCAAATCTTGCAAGCGTAACATAAAGTCTTACATCACTGTCGGTAAGTCTGTCTCCGAAAAGAAATCTTCTGTCCGCGAGTCTTTCTTCCAGCCAGTCAAGTCTGTCAAATACAAGATGATAATTCTTCTCATACTCCTCCTGACTCTTGGCAAAACCCGCCTTATATACGCCGTTATTTATCTCGTTAAACAGGATTTCATTAAGAGCATCTATTCCTGTCCTGAGTTCCAAAGGATAAAGATTGGGTGCGTCCTCTTTCCAGAAAGGCTTCCATACAGTTTCCCAGTAGTTACTTAAACGGTGATAGTCATTGTTTACGACCTTTTTTTCTTTAACATCAACTATTGTCGGAACCGTTGCCCTTCCTTCATACTCGGGATCTGTGGCTGCATATATTTCAGGCAGGAATCGTATACCAAGTACAGGGTCTACTCCGTCCTTATCAAGTGAAAACTCCCAGCCTTTTTCCGTACGTACCGGAGCAACTTTTCCTATACTTATTACGTCTTCGCCTATTCCCAAAAGTTTAAGAACTATCGCCTGTCTCGTGGCCCACGGGCAAAGAGGCGTCCATATAAGACGATATCTTCCGGCCTCTACGGGAAGCTCTCCATCTTTATCTCCGAAAGGCGTGCAAAAACGGTTTTTCTGTCTTACAAAAGCTCCGTTTTTCGCTATCTCTCCCTTATCTTCGGAGGTTGCAACTTTTCCGAATGATTGTGATTCTCTTTCTTTTTCTATTTTCTTTCTGCGCAATGCTATAGAGCATGCTGCTTCCTCAAATTCTGCCATATTCATAATCTCCATTCTTTTAATATTCATCCAGAAAATGATGTCTTACTCCGTCTTTTTTATATGCTATGACGGTATCAAGATTTACGTTTTCTACGCTTTTAAAAATATTGGATTCGATAAACGGATTGTCTTTCTTTAATTCCGCAATCAGTTTCTTCGTCTCCAGTCTTTTAGACGATGTGGTGCCGTCCTCATGACAGGTCGTACAGGTATCCGTAAAGTGACAAGCGCACTGAAGGAAGTGTAAGTTGTTGTAATCCCTCCATGCGATGATATCGCTCTCTCTTATAAGGTAAAGCGGACGTATAAGCTCCATTCCTTCAAAGTTCGTGCTGTGAAGTTTGGGCATCATGGTCTGTATCTGCGCACCGTGCATCATTCCCATCAGAATCGTTTCAATCACATCATCATAATGGTGTCCGAGCGCAATCTTGTTACAGCCAAGTTCCTTAGCCTTGCTGTAAAGATATCCTCTTCGCATTCTGGCACATATGTAGCACGGACTTTTTTCGATATTGTCAACCGAATCGAATATATTGCTGTCAAATATCGTTATGGGAATGCCGAGAGTCTTTGCATTGCTTTCGATTAGTGCCCTGTTTTCTTTGTTATATCCCGGATCCATTACAAGGAAAGTAAGTTCAAAATTACACTGTCTGTGTCTTTGTATCTCCTGGAAAAGTTTGGCCATCAGCATCGAATCTTTGCCGCCCGAAATACAGACCGCTATTCTGTCGCCTTCCTCTATCAGTTTGTATGTTTTACAAGCCTTTGCAAAAGGTGTGAAGAGCGGCTTGTGGAATTTCTTCCTTATGCTTTCTTCTGCTTTATGCTGCCTTTCCTTGGACTCTTCGTCTTTGGCCATCGAAGCCTTAACATATCCGATATATCCGCCTTCAAGACCTAAACATATCCTGTCAGACAGATAATATTCATCGTCAAGTATTTTGGTTTTTCTGCCAATTTCACAGTAAAAGACAAGAGTTTTATCCCTCGGAATTAAATCTATATTTTCTTTTATGATGTTTTCATCAAGGGTCAAATCAATTGCTTCGGCCCCGGGAATCATGCCATACGCTCTTAATCCTTCATCTCTTATGTCTATAAGGACGTAAGAATCTTCAGGCAGTTTTACAAGATCCTCATATTTGATTTCTTTCATTTACTTTTCTGACTCCAACTCGGAATTGATGATATCCTCGCTCTCAGCCATTGCCTGAAGAGTAAGTTCCAGAAGTTTGTCGAGTTCCCAGCCCAGCTGCTCGGCTCCTCTTTCGATTACTTCTCTTGAACATCCTGCGGCAAAGCCTTTGCTCTTGTATTTCTTTTTAAGAGATTTAAGTTCCATGTCTTTGGTGCTTTTCGACGGTCTCATAAGCGCTGCGGCCCAGATAAGGCCGGTCAGTTCATCCGCCGCAAAAAGAATCTTTTCCATTTCATGTATGGGTTCGACATCAATGGTCACACCGCAGGGAACAGTGATTCCGTAGCCGTGCGAACATACCGAATGAATAATATCATCTCCGACTCCGCCTTCTTTTAGAAGCTCGGGTGCTTTAAGGCAGTGCTCGTCCGGGTAAAGTTCGAAATCTATATCGTGAAGAAGACCTACTATTCCCCAGTATTCCGCATCCGATGCATAGCCCTGTTTATCGGCAAACCATTTCATGACAGCTTCCACGGTAAGCGCATGCTGAATGTGAAACGAATCCTTGTTATATTTCTTTAAAAGTTCAAATGCTTCATCTCTTGTAATCATTTTTGCATCCTTTCGCCTATTTACCTACTATTCTTGTAGGTTTTTATATAAACTATCACATTTTTCATCCTAAATCAAGAAAAAACTGCAAATCCTCATAATTAGTTTTTTAGCTGCTTATCCATAAAACACTCTTTCTAAAACGTAACTTATATAGAGCGGAATATTTATTTGCTTTTGAACATTTGTTATACTATTATCAGTAAATTATGGGAGAAAATTATGAAGAGAAAAATCCCGATTTGTATAATAACTATAATTACATTCTTTGCTTTTGCATGCGCAAATCCCGACCCGGATACAAAACCCGGTCCAACGCAGAATTATCAGGCTCGGCTGGCCGGATTTGATGTTTCGGATTCAGCTGAATTAACTTATTGTGTAATAGGATTTTTCCCTGCTGAATATGATGTATATGTCTTCAGCCAAGGGTCTTTTTATCATTATGACTACACTGAATACTGGCTCTCAAGCGATGACGGATTTGATTATTTTAATGATACAATTCCCACAGATTCCAAATATCTGATTGCACAGGGTTCAGTTCCCGAGGAAACATGGAACGCCCTTAAGAAGGCATTAAAAGACAACAAAATTAATAATCTCTCCGACGACATGGATGTGAACGGCATTGACGACGGCGGAATATACGAAATAGAAGTGATTGACGGCACCAAAAGATTTTTTGCGGGCGGATATATGGCCGGACAAGGCAAAGGAGAAAAGCATAAACGTTTTTATAATATACAACTCGCCTTTTCGGAAGCCATAAAAGAATGCGAAGATGCTTTGGAAAATGAAAAGGCAAAAAACAATCCGATTGAGGATTCCTATAATTATATCTTTGTCGATGATCCGGAGGATGAGAACATTTTTGATTACTACTCCTCTACCGACGGTTCTCTTTTCATAAGACAGGATTTAAACACACAATCTTCTTATATAAACGATCACGGCAGATGGATTCAGATTGATATTGCAACAGGCTCATACGGTCCTAGGATTGAAAAATTTGATGTTGATAGTGACGGCGTAGAGGAATATGTAATCGCCGAATGTGAAGGAACCGGAACAGGTTTTTCCGTTTACGGACTGATTATCTACGAGGATGACGGCAATAAAGCCACATCTTACAAATACGATTACAGTTATTTTGTCAATATGATTGATGAATCAATCGATTACAATTACAACGAAAATACACACGAACTTGAAGTACATGAAAAACTGCCGCCTTATTATGACAGATATGAAGGATGCAGTGTTACTCTTGATTCTAATTTGACTTTCGAGAAAATCGTTTACACAGATATAATCAATATCTCCATTGAAAACGACAGAATATATATGTCAGCCCCTATAGGGTGTGTTTATTCCGAATATATGGCTCCGGATTATGATAACGCGATTCTTGTAAAGGCAGAACTTATTTTTAACGAAGACATGAGCTTATATCCCATTTGGCACATTACCGCTAATGAATAAAAAGAAATTCTATGGGAAAAATGTCATCTACTTTTCTATCTTGCCGTCCCAGGACATAATTCCGCCAAATTCAATTACGTTTGTATATCCTAGTTTTGCAAGTTTGGCTGATGCCAGTTTACTTCTGTGACCGGTTCTGCAGTATACATAGATAAACTGATCGGTATCGGGAAGTTCTTCAGGCTTCTTATCTCCTATTTTTTCATTTGCAACATTGATAGCCCCGGGAATATGTCCGTTTGCATATTCACCCGCGGTACGAACATCAAGTATTATATAATCTCCGGGTGTGGCAAATATTTTCTTAGCCTCTTCCATGGATATGGATGTATATTTAGCCCTCTTTTTATCAGTTTTAATAAAATATAATGCTACAAAGACACCTGCAATAATTACAACCGCAATAGCCAATGCAATGATAATTCTTGTAATAACCTTCATAATAATTTTCTCCTGAAAAATCTTATTAGTATTTTAGCATAGAAAAACAAAAAAGACATTGAAGTGATTCAATGTCTTTTTGATAAGCGATAGACGGGACTCGAACCCGCGAGCTCAACCTTGGCAAGGTCGTGTGCTACCAACTGCACCACTATCGCATTTACCTGTCCGTTTTGCGGACAAGTAATATATTAACCGATTGATTTTAAAAAGTCAACAACTTTTTGAAACGGATTAGTTAATATTGATATTTATACTTCCGGAGCTTGTTTCTACCTTGATTTTTTTGTCTTTTCCTGTACTTAATATGTAATCTCCGTCTTTCTTTTCATCATTTACTCTTACAGAACCCGAAGTAACACTAAGATCAAAGTCATAATCATTCACATCTCCCGATAAATTTAAATTAACTCCGCCACTTGATACATCAAGATCCGCATTGTCAATTCTGGTATCTTCTGCCTTCACGCCGCCCGAAGTAGATTCTGCGATTAAGTCATCTATTTCACAGCCATCCATATTGAAAGAGCCTGATGTAACGTCAAGATTTGCTTTCTTTGCATTTACATTTGTAAAATCTACTCCGCCGCTGGTTGAATTTCCTTCAATTGATTCGGCAGTTACATTCTCCATATCTATACCACCGCTTAAACTTCTGACGTTAAGTGTAGCGACTTCTGCATCTTTTATGATGAATTTTCCTGAAGACTGGTCGGATTTTAAGGAATTATACTTTACATTATCAATCGTTGTTCTACCGCTTGAAACTTTTATATCAAGGCTGTCACCTTCCGAACCTTCGATACTGAGACTGCCGGATTGACTTGTAATTTTACCGTCGATATTTACATTTTTGATTTCGACTCCGCCGCTTGATGATTGTATATCGGCAATCTGGTCTTTTGTTGCATATATTTTTATGTACTGTTCTTCCTGGATGGTAAGAATATTTACAGGAATAAAGTTATTATCTTTCTGAACAACGCTCAGTTTTTCGTTTTCAACATTTATTTCCGGAACCAGATCCTCCAATAAATGATATTCAATACCGCACTTATCACTTTCCTCTATGTAAAGTTTTGCCCTATTAATGTCAATATTCATCGACGAAAAATCATCCAGATCAAAACTGTTATCAACATAAACAGGTTCTATAAACTCTTTGTCATTTAAATTAAAGCTGAAACTTGTTTTTCCGCCGAGCAGTATCCCGAGTCCTAAAAGAGCCCCTCCTAAAAGAAGTAATGATGCATTTATAATTACAACAATTAATATAAATTTCTTCATGATATAATCCTTTCTTTCTATGCTTTCTTGACTTTTTTCTCTGCAGATTTTTTAATAATCTGAACCGCAAGTCTGATAAGGAGAATGTAAACAATTACCGTTAAGAAGCATAATGCCATGCCTATGGCTGTTACCAGCATGCCTCCGCCAAAGCATACGAGTCTCTGTCCGATGCCCGGAGCAATTATGCCTGATAAAAATACACCGGCTCCTGCTGCAATTACTATAAGCCCCGCACCTACCAGCGCAATGAATAATATAAGCAAAGTAATAAACAAAGCAAAAACAATTATCAGCAGACAAAGCGCGATGGGTAAAGATATCGGCAGCGAAAAGATTGAGATAATTGCAATCCATACTATTACGGCTGTTTTCTTGGCGGATTTCTTCTCTTCGTTAGAATCAATGTGCTTCATAGTGATTTCCGCAATCATATTCTTGGCTACTTCCTTGGGTGTTCCAATTTTGGCGGTAACATCTTCGTTCTCGGCAAATCCGTAGTCTTCAAGATATTCGTTATAAAATGTCAAAGCATCCTCTCTGTCTTCTTTGGGCAAAAGTTTAATTTGTTTTGAAAGTGCTTTTAAAAATTCACTCTTATTCATCTACATTTCCTCCTATCAGCCTGTCAATCTTGGTTTTGTACTCAATCCATTCCTTCCTGTAAAAGCCCAGCAGTTCGTTTCCTTTATCCGTGATGGAATAATATCTGCGATTCCTGCCCTCGAAAGGCTGATCGTATGTAGTAAGGTATTCACTTTTCTGAAGTCTGCGTAATACCGGATAGAGTGTCGATTCGGAAATATCTACAACTTCCTGGACCTTCTGCGTCAGTGTATAGCCGTAAGCATCACTCTCTGCAACTATACCGAGCACACAGGCATCCAAAAGCGGCGCTGTAAGTTGATAAGTCATCCTTAATCCCTCCTGATTTATATTTGAAAATTTATAGCTATTTTTGTTTTCGTATAATACTATACGGCGTATAATATTATTTGTCAACACATATTATACAAATTTTCAAATATTATTTTTCATCTCATAAAAGAAATAAATGTTATGTAAACTAACTTATCATAAAAGAGTAAAATAAAAAGGTGCCTGGCTCGTATGCCGTGCCTGGCACCTTGATTATTATGTAAACTATCTTTAATTATCTTGCAGTAAACTTTCCGTCCTCAACATCAATCGTAATTGTATCGCCTTCGGAAACATTTCCTGAAAGAATAAGTTTTGCGGCAAGTGTTTCAACTGTTTTCTGAACGTATCTTTTAAGAGGTCTTGCACCGTAGTTAGGATTGTAACCTTCTGCTATGACTTTGTCTTTTGCTTCATCGGTTAACATAACTTTATACTCTCTGTCTTCAAGACGTTTGTTAAGATCGGCCACGATGAGATCTAAGATACCTGCAATTTCATTCCTGCCGAGTGGTTTAAACAGTATAGTTTCATCGATTCTGTTAAGAAACTCCGGTCTGAAGAACTTATGAAGCATACCTGTTACGGCCTCTTCCACGCCCTCTTTAAATTCACCGTTTTCATCAATGCCTTCAAGCAGCACGTCTGCGCCGATGTTTGAAGTCATTATGATGATTGTATTCTTAAAGTCTACCGTCTTGCCGTGTGAATCAGTGATTCGGCCGTCATCAAGTACCTGAAGAAGTACATTGAATACATCAGGATGAGCCTTTTCAACTTCATCAAAAAGAACTACCGAATAAGGTTTACGTCTTACAGCTTCGGTTAACTGACCGCCCTCATCATATCCTACATATCCGGGAGGAGCTCCGATTAGTCTTGATACGCTGTACTGCTCCATATATTCACTCATATCGATTCTGACAATATTGTTTTCATCATCGAAGAGCGACTGTGCAAGCGCTTTGGCAAGTTCCGTTTTACCTACACCTGTAGGTCCTAAGAAAAGGAATGAACCGATGGGCTTTGTAGGATCTTTTATGCCTGCTTTCGATCTGATGATTGATTCGGTAACCTTTGTTACGCCGTCATCCTGACCGATGACTCTTTTATGAAGTTCATCTGCCAGATGCAGCACTTTGTTTCTCTCAGACTCATTGAGTTTAGCTACGGGAATACCTGTCCATCTAGATACGATTCTCGCAATTTCGGTATCGGTAACCTTTTCATGTACCAATGAATCGTCTTTCTTTTCGGCCAGTTTTTCTGCCTCTTCAAGACTTGCTTTTAATCTCGGCAGTTCACCGTATGTAAGCTCTGCAGCTTTTGCAAGATCGCCTTCACGTTTTGCGATTTCAATCTTCGAATTGAGGGCATCGATTTCCTCTCTCATCTTCGAGAGTTTATCTACCGCACTCTTTTCGTTCTCCCATTTAGCTTTTGCATTTGCAAAATCTTCTTTTTCGACTGCTAAATCTGCGAGCAAATCTGCCAAACGCTGTTTACTCTGTGAGTCGTCTTCTTTCTTTAAAGCCTGAGCCTCGATTTCCATCTGGAGTATTTTACGCTGTTTTTCATCAAGCTCAGTAGGAAGCGAATTAAGTTCGGTCTTAATCATTGCGCACGCTTCATCTACGAGGTCGATAGCCTTGTCGGGCAAGAATCTGTCAGAGATATATCTGTCTGATAAAACTGCTGCAGCGACAAGTGCATTATCCATGATTTTAACGCCATGGTAAACTTCGTATCTGTCTTTTATACCACGAAGAATCGATATTGTATCTTCGACTGTCGGTTCGTTTACCATTACAGGCTGGAATCTTCTCTCGAGCGCTGCATCTTTTTCGATATACATTCTGTACTCGTCCAAAGTGGTCGCGCCGATACAATGAAGTTCGCCTCTTGCAAGCATGGGTTTTAACATATTGCCGGCATCAAGCGCGCCGTCTGTTTTGCCAGCGCCCACAATTGTATGGAGTTCATCGATAAAAAGAATTATCTCGCCGTTTGAAGATTTGACTTCATCAAGCACAGCTTTGAGTCTTTCCTCAAATTCACCACGATATTTGGCACCTGCAATAAGAGAGCCCATATCAAGTGCGAAAATAGTCTTGTTTTTAAGGTCGTCCGGAACATCTCCGTTAACGATTCTTTGTGCAAGGCCTTCAGCAACCGCTGTTTTACCTACACCGGGTTCACCGATAAGCACGGGATTGTTTTTTGTTTTACGGCTTAGGATTCTTATAACGTTTCGAATCTCAGAATCTCTGCCTATGATGGGATCCATCTTTCTTGATTTGGCTTTCTGAACAAGATCCTGACCGTATTTGTTAAGTGCATCATACGTACCCTCGGGATTATCGCTTGTAACCTTCACATTTCCTCTGACAGATGAAAGCGCGGTTAAAAACCTCTCCTTTGTGATACCGTATTCTCTGAATATCTCTCCGATTTCTTTGTTTGGATGATCAAGCATCGACAGGAACAAATGCTCTACCGATACATATTCGTCACCCATTTTTTTAGCCTGATTTTCTGCTGTGATTAAAACTTCGTTTAATTTCTGACCGATACGCAGGTCTCCGCCGCTTACCTTAACTCTTTTTTCAACGGCTTCCTTAACCCTTGCTTTAAAATGCTCGGTGTTAATCTCCATTTTTTCAATAAGCTTTAATATCAGACTGTCGTCAATATTTATGAGCGCATAAAGAAGATGTTCTTCCTCAATCTCCTGATTGCCGAACTCTACTGCATACTGTTGCGCCATATTGACAGAATTTTGAGAATTTTGTGTAAATTTCGTTATGTTCATAAACTCACCTTCTTTCTGACTAAAAAATCCTTCTTTTCTATTCTTTTAAACATAATTTGACTTATATTTTTCAACCAATGATATATTATCACTTCTTTTAGCACTCGTCAAGTGAGAGTGCTAACAATTAATAAATTTTGTTGCATTTTATAAAAATTTTTTTAAATTTGTCCGCTATATATATTATAAATATAAAATAAATATAAAATATTTGTTGAGATTAACATAATTTAATGGTAAAATCTTTTATATATATGCTTAAATTGGAGATAGAATGGACCAGATTAAGATTTATCTTAATTACATAAAGGATATCATCAATGGTGAAGAGTACCTTTCGGACAGGGATAAGTTTACGCTTATTCTGCATCTTTGCGCTTTTTCACACTTGGTTTTTGCCGGCCTTTTCCTCGGTTTCGGCAATATCCTTATGATGCTTTACAATCTCCTCTCATTCCTTGTATATGAATCACTGGTAACATTAACCAAGAACAAACAGTTCAAATTAATCACTCTCGCAATTACCGCGGAAGTTAATATTTTTGTACTGCTGTCCACTCTTGCATACGGCAAAGGATTGTACTTCAATCTTTTCTGCTTCCTTTTGATTCCCGCGGTATTTTATATTTCCAATTCCGCCAAGGCTTTTAAGCATCCTTTTTTTGCATCCGTGGTTGTAACAATGATTACCACAGCAAATTATATATTCTCCGCCTTTTATGAGACGAATAATTACCAGAACCTGGTTGATCGCTACCATGTTCTTTTAATAGTTACGATTATCCTTAATATAACAGTAACGGTTGTTCTGCTCAGTCTTTTCTGTTTTATGTTTACAATCGAAATGCGTAACAGCACAGCAACTCTCGAAAACAGAACCAGGCAGTTAAAGCAGTTATCAAGCATTGATCCGCTTACCAAACTTGCAAACAGAAGAAGCATGATGGAAAAGCTTAATATTTCCATGCATCTTTTAAGAAAAGATAAAAAGGTCTTCAGTCTTATCCTTGGCGATATCGATGATTTCAAAAAAGTCAACGATACCTATGGTCATGACTGCGGCGATAAAGTTCTTGTAATGGTTGCCGATACCATCTCTTCACAAATGCGTGAAGGCGATTTCGTATGCAGATGGGGCGGCGAGGAAATTCTTATACTTGTTAACGGTAACATCGATGCTGCCAAATCACTTGGAGAGCGTATCTTAAATAAAATCTGCTCTAGTGAAGTTAATCACGAAGGCAATTCGGTTAAAGTCACGATGACTTTCGGTGTAGCTCAGGCTAACGAAAGTTTCAGAATCGAGGACTTTATTCAGCAGGCTGACAACAGACTGTATTACGGAAAAACTCACGGCAAATGTCAGGTTGTCGCCGAGATCCCCAACAGCGTCAATTATTAATAAATTGAACCGGATATTCTGTAATTGCGGGATTGTTACATCAAACCCGTAATTTATTTTGCGGTTCATTTCAGAAAGGAATTATATAAAATGATAAGTGCAAACAATGTATCCTTAAGATTTGGAAAGAAAGCCCTCTTTGAGGATGTAAACATAAAGTTCACCGAAGGCAACTGCTATGGCATCATCGGTGCAAACGGTGCGGGAAAATCTACATTTCTTAAGATTTTATCAGGAGAACTTGAAACCACTACAGGCGATATCGTAATCACTCCCGGTCAGCGTTTAAGCGTGCTTGAACAGGACCACTTCAAATATGATGCATACTCAGTAATGGATACGGTAATCCTCGGCAACCCCAGACTTTATGAGATCATGAAGGAAAAGGATGCCATCTACGCAAAAGAAGATTTTTCCGATGAAGACGGTATCAGAGCCAGTGAGCTTGAAGCCGAATTTGCGGAGCTTGACGGCTGGGAAGCAGAGTCAAACGCAGCAAACCTTTTAAACGGTCTCGGTATTGAAACAGAACTTCACTACACACAGATGTCGGAACTCGGCGGTAACGAAAAGGTTAAGGTACTCCTTGCAAAAGCATTATTCGGTAACCCTGATATCCTTCTTCTCGACGAGCCTACAAACCACCTCGATCTTGATGCTATCGCATGGCTTGAGGAGTTCTTAATCAACTTTGAAAACACAGTTATTGTCGTATCCCACGACAGACACTTCTTAAATAAAGTCTGCACACAGACCGCAGATATCGACTACGGCAAAATCCAGCTTTATGCGGGTAACTACGATTTCTGGTTTGAATCCAGCCAGTTGCTTGTAAAGCAGATGAAAGAAGCCAACAAAAAGAAAGAGGAAAAGATTAAGGAACTCCAGGAATTCATTAATCGTTTCTCCGCCAACGCTTCAAAATCAAAGCAGGCTACATCAAGAAAACGTGCGCTTGAAAAAATCGAACTTGAAGAGATTAAACCTACAAGCAGAAAATATCCTTACATCGATTTCAGACCCGATAGAGAAATTGGTAATGAAGTACTTCAGGTAGAAGGTATTTCAAAGACTATTAACGGTGAAAAGGTACTCGATAATATTTCTTTTATATTAAGACGTGAAGACAAGGTCGCTTTCGTAGGAAGCAACGAAATCGCAACCACTACCCTTTTCCAGATTCTTGCAGGTGAAATGGAGCCCGATGAAGGTACGTACAAATGGGGCGTTACCACATCACAGGCATACTTCCCCAAGGACAATACAGACGAATTTACATCCGATGATATTATCACCGACTGGCTCATGGGTTATTCACCCGTAAAAGATATTACGTATGTAAGAGGCTTCCTTGGAAGAATGCTCTTCTCTCAGGACGATGCTCTTAAAAAAGTTAAGGTTTTATCCGGTGGTGAAAAGGTAAGATGTATGCTTTCAAAGATGATGATATCAGGCGCCAACTGCCTTATTCTTGATGAGCCCACAAACCACCTCGACATGGAATCTATTCAGGCTTTAAACAACGGTCTTATCAGATTCTCAGGTGTTGAACTTTTCTCATGCCATGATCATCAGTTTATCGAAACAACCGCCAATCGTATCATGGAAATTTTGCCGGGCGGTAAATTAATCGATAAGATTACTACTTACGACGATTATCTTGCAAGCGATGAAATGGCCAGAAAACGTACTATTTACATTGCAAAGAAAGAGGATGACGAAAACTAAATGCAGGCAATTGATTTACATGTCCATTCAACTTTCTCCGACGGCACTTTAACACCGAGCGAGCTCGTTGATCTTGCAATTAAATCCAACCTTGAAGCTTTCGCCCTCACAGATCACGACACGACAGACGGTATTGAAGAGGCTTATACTGCCTCTGTCGGAAAGGATATAGAAGTAATTCCGGGAATAGAATTTTCCACCGAATACAAGAAAAAGGATATTCATATTCTCGGATATTATATAAATCCGTACAACGAAAAATTCTCCAAGAAAGTTGTAGAATTCAGAAATTCAAGAGAAATCCGAAATCAAAAAATGTGCAAAAAATTACAGGGACTCGGAATCGATATCGATTACGATTCTTTTGTTGCGCAGTTTCCCGACAGCGTTATTACCAGAGCGCATTATGCGAAATATATGATTTCAAAAGGCATCGTAAAATCCATAGACGAAGCATTTGATACCTATATAGGCGATAGCTGCCCCGGATTTGTTCCGAGAGAAAAAATTTCTCCCGCCAAAGCAGTTTCGCTCATTCTTTCATGCGGAGGAATCCCTGTTCTTGCCCATCCGATTCTTTATAAATTCTCCGACAGAGATCTCGAGACCCTCGTTGCAGAATTAACTCGTGTAGGCTTAAAAGGCATCGAAACAATCTACTCCACATATTCAAGCAAAGACGAAAAACTAATTAGAAAACTGGCAAGCAAGTACCGCCTGATGATTACAGGAGGTTCTGATTTTCATGGAAGCAACAAGCCCAATCTTTCGCTCGGCTGCGGTCACGGAGATCTGTATATTCCCGCCAAGCTTCTTCCGCCTTTAAAGAAGGCCTACCTAAAAGGTTTTGTACCCAACAAAGCCATTCACTCCGCGCTTTTCTTCGATCTTGACGGAACGCTTTTAAATGATGAGAAAATCATTACACCAATTACAAAAGCTCTGCTCATAAAAGCATGCGAAAACGGTCATAAATTCATCATCAATACAGGCCGCCCTCTCGCATCCGCATTAAAGATAGTTGACAGGCTTTCAATCGGAGATATCACAGACTATATCGCTGCATTTAACGGCGGTGTTATTTACGATTGTAAAAAAGGTGAAATTCTTGAGAAAGTAACTCTTAAAAAAGAATATTCCGAAATCGTCAAAAAAACAGCCAAGAAATACGGCTGTCATTTCCATACCTATTCGGATTATGAGATATTAAGTGAAAAGAAAACGAAGGAACTGGATTACTATTCAAATTACGTATCACTCCCCTACAGACAGGTCAGAAACGTAATCAAAGAAGAACCGACTCCATACAAGTTTTTAATAATGAATTTTGACAAGCCCGAAAAGCTTAAAAAAGTGCAGGCTGTAATCGAAAAAGAACTCGGCAATAAAGTATTCTGCATCTTTTCATGTGATAAGTTCTTGGAAGTAATTCCCAAAGAATCAGGAAAAGGCAATGCTTTAAAATATATTATGAAAACATCAGGCATCAAGGAATCACACTCATACGCTTTCGCTGATGAAGAAAATGATATAACTCTTCTTCAGGCAGCTTCAAACAGCGTATGTATGATGAACGGCAATCCCAAGCTAAAGGCAGTTTCGGATTACATAACTTTCCGTGACAATAATAGCGACGGATTGGCTGATTTCCTTGAATTGTTCTCATAAATTTAGTTTACATAAAGATAATATTAGTTGACATAAACATTATTTTGTTAACATAACTGAAGAAAATAAAAAAGTCTCGTCTGTTTTTCTTAACCAGACGAGACTTTTGTTTACATAATATTATTTATTGTATATATAATCTTTGATACCGGAAGGCCTACAACATTGTTATAATCACCGTCTATCTTCTCTACATACTTACCGAATATACCCTGGATTCCGTATGCACCGGCCTTATCATAAGGTTCATTGGTAGATATATAATCTTCTATCTCTTCATCAGTCATCGGATATACATATACCTTCGTCTCCGAATAATCCGTAATTGATTTCCCATCGGCTTGAACAATCGTAAATCCTGTAAATACAGAATGAACATTTCCCGAAAGCATTTTAATCATATCACGTGCGTCTTCTTTGTTTTTCGGTTTTCCGAGAATCATTCCACCTGCATATACTACGGTATCCGCTCCTAATACTATATCGTTTTCACTTAAGTCTGTATTGGCATTCTCTTCAGTATCACCAACACTGACTTTTTTATCTTTAATGTCTTCATATACAGACACGGCTTTAATATAAGATAGCGTTTTTACCATTTCAGCAGGTTCTTTGACATCAATATTTTCTTCTGCTTCAGAAGGAATTATGACGATTTCAAAACCCGCATTTTCAAGCAGTTCTTTACGTCTTGGAGACTTAGATGCCAGTATTATTCTTATCTTTTCAGATTTCATATAATCACACTTTTCTTATTATTTCAGTTATATAAATATTTTTTATACTGTTTCTATTTTACTTATCCATCAAATAAATTAAAAGGCATTAAATAAAGAATTCCGGCATTTAACCGGAATTCATCTTTTATAACATCTTTTCAAGTTCAGTCTTAACAGCCTTTAATGCATCATCGATGCCTGCAGGATTCTTACCGCCGGCCTGAGCCATATTGGGACGACCGCCACCGCCGCCTCCTACGATAGGAGCAACAGCTTTGATAATGTTGCCTGCGTGAGCGCCTGCCTTTACAGCACCGTCAGTAGCCATAATAACGATATTAACTTTACCGTCTGCTGCTGACATAAGGGCTACAACGCCTTCACCAAGCTTTTCTTTAAGTGAATCACCAAGGTCTCTTAATCCGTTCATATCAACGCCGTCAACCTTGTTGGCAAGAACTTTGATTCCCTTTACTTCTTCTACGCCGCCCATAACATCGCCGAGTGCTTCTTTTGCAGCCTTTGATTTAAGTGATTCAATCTCAGAATTTGCAGTCTTTAATTCGCTCTGAAGATGTTTAATCTTATTAACTACTTCATTAGGCTGTGTCTTAAGAGCATTTGCAGCTTCAAGAAGCATACTTTCAAGGTTCTTGTAGTAATTAATTACTCCGCTTCCTGTAAGAGCCTCAATTCTTCTTACACCTGCAGCAACACCTGATTCTGAAAGAATCTTAATCTGCTGTATGTCTGATGTATTGGAAACATGTGTACCACCGCAAAGTTCTACAGAGAATGCTTCTTTGAAATCTGCTTCGTCATCACCTGAATCACCCTTGCCCATGCTGACAACTCTTACGGTAGCGCCGTACTTCTCGCCAAAGAGAGCCATAGCTCCGGTCTTATTTGCATCTTCAATACTCATTTCATCTGTAATAACATCAAGAGATGCAGCGATTTCTTTATTTACGATTTTCTCAACCTTTGCAAGATCTTCAGCACTTATAGCCTGTGAATGTGAAAAGTCGAAACGAAGTCTGTCGGGTGTAACAAGTGAACCCTTCTGCTCTACGTGATCGCCAAGCACTGTCTTTAATGCTTTCTGAAGAAGATGTGTTGCAGAGTGATTCTTACAGGTATTCATTCTGTTTTCGTAATCAACCTTTACATATACTTCATCTCCTGCATTTATAAATCCGCGTGAAACATATCCTGTATGGCCTATACGTCCGTTAGGAAGATGAATCGCTTCGGTTACAACGAATTCGCCGTCCTTGGAAGAAATAATACCCTTGTCGCCAACCTGGCCGCCCATGGTACCATACATACTTGTAACATCGGTGATAATCGTACCGTTTTCTTTTTCGCTTAATTTATCGCACTTTCCTTCTTCATTAGCCATTGCAACAGCCTTAGCACCACACTCAAGCACATCGTATCCTACAAATTCGGTCTTAATGCTTTCATCAAGAGAATCAAATACGCCTGCAGATACATTTAATTTAGCGGAGAAGTTCTGATTATCTCTTGCGGTCTGCTTCTGCTCTTCCATAGCTGCCTTAAAGCCTTCTTCATCTACCGTAAGACCTTCTTCTTCAGCAAGCTCTACAGTAAGCTCAATAGGGAATCCAAATGTATCATACAGATAGAATGCGGATTTACCGTCGATTTCCTTAGCACCCTCAGCATTCTTGTTATCGAGAATCTTTTTAAATTCTTTCATACCGTTTTCAAGAGTATTCTCGAAACGCTCAATTTCTTTTCCAAGTTCGTCTAAAATAAATTCCTTGTTCTTAACAAGAAGAGGAAAACTGTTAGGATATATATCATCAATAAAGATTGTTGCAATCTTTAAGATATCAGCTTTTTTAAGTCCGAGTGCTCTTGCATGTCTTACAGCACGACGAATAAGTCTACGAAGAACATAGCCTGCTCCTGCATTTGAAGGAAGAAGCTTTGCGGGATCGCCGATAAGCATAACGCTTGTTCTGGTGTGATCTGCAAGAATTCTCATTGATTTTGTAAGCTTCTCGTCAGCATCGTATTCCTTGCCTGAGGCCTTCTCAATATATCCAATAACGGGTGCGAAAAGGTCTGTCTTGTAAACATCCTTTGTACCGTTTAAGAAAGCAAGGTTTCTTTCAAGTCCCCACCCTGTATCTACATTCTTCTGCTTTAAGGGCGTTAAAGAACCGTCCTGATGCTTTTCATACTGCATAAATACGTCATTACCAAGCTCTGTATATTTGCCGCATGAACATCCGGGTCCGCAGTTCGGTCCGCAATCGGGAACATCTGCAATATAAAACATTTCACTGTCAGGTCCGCAGGGTCCGTATTCAAGGCCCCACCAGTTATCCTCAGCAGGAAGATAATAAATATTCTCTTTCTTAAAGCCTGATGCAATTCTGAAACCTGCGCCCTCCTCGTCTCTGGGAGCATTCTCATCACCTGCAAATACAGTTGCTGCAAGATGATCTGCATCAAATCCGAAAACCTGTGTAAGAAGTTCAAAACTCCATTTACATCTGTCTTCCTTAAAATAATCACCAAGGCTCCAGCTTCCCATCATTTCGAAGAAAGTAACGTGGCTCTTATCTCCGACTGAATCTATATCGTTTGTACGAACGCAACCCTGTACGTTGCAAAGTCTCGTACCGAGAGGATGCTTCTGACCTAAAAGATAAGGCATCAGAGGCTGCATGCCGGCGACGTTAAACATAACGCCTGTGGAGCCGTCAGATACGAGCGATACCGCACCCACATCTACATGTCCGCGTTCAACATAAAACTGTTTCCATGTGTTTCTAAGTTCGTCTGAAGTAAACTGTCTCATTAAATTAGTGTCTCCTTTATTGCATTATATGTGCTTAACACATATTAATTTCCTTAATCGGCAAAAAGCTGTGCCCAATATTTTCCGTACTCTCCGCCTTCGGAATAACCGACTCCGATTTTTTTGAAATCCTTATTCATTATATTGGCTCTGTGTCCGGGTGAATTCATCCATGCTTCAACCACATCCTTCGGATCACCCTGGCCTGCGGCAATATTCTCACCGCAAAGAGTACATTTATAGTCTTTCATAACCGTAAAGCAGTCACTGCCGTCCGGTCTTTCGTGTTCAAAGTAAATTATAATTTCATCCGCTCGTATCTCGGCTAAAGCATTAAGCTCGGGATCTTCTATAAGAGGATCAAGACCTTCTGCAGCTCTGTAATCGTTGCAAATCGCAACTATCTGTGCCGAAAGACTGTTATTGTTATTGTTATTGTTATTGTTGTTATCGTTATTATTTACAGTCTCATTGTTATTGCTATCGTTTACAGTCTCATTATTATCAGCATTTTGATTGTTATCTTCGGTATTTACTGCAAGTTCTTCATCGTATTTTTCTTTTTCGACGAAAAACTTCTGATTGATGAATCCGTCGTTTGACTCAAATTCAAACCGAAACCATCCATTCTCGGAGGCTCCCGTTATTTCAATCACCGAATCCGCCTGAATTGTGCCAAGCTTGTCAAAATCCGTGGATGGTCCGCTACGAACTACCGCAGATTTTATGAGCACATATTCGCCCTCTATTTCTTCTATCACATAATCATCCAGACTGGGCTTAACAACTTCGGTTTCATTTGGCAAAGCATCCGTATTATCTGTAATCTCCGTATTGCCTGAAGTAACCGCAGAAGTATCGTTTGTATCTTTATCACCGTTATCGGTGTTATTGTCATTATCGGTATTTGTTTTCTTTATATCCGGAGCGGGAAGATTGTCAGTATCTAGTACAATTACTTCATTCGTTCCGTTTTTTATGTTTTGAATATCAGCTTCTGTACAGGCTACCGCGGCTGTTAACAGTAAAACGAACGCCGTACAAAAAATTCTTTTTTTCATGTAACGCCCCCGCAAATGAAAAATCAAATTAAAGCCTAATTATAATTCGAATATTTTTAGACAGAGCCAGGTGCGCCGACGGGAACGAAGTTCCCTAGTGCGAGCCGGGCACTGATAAATAATGCTGTCTTCTCAATAATAAAGCGGCACCCGGGGCCCCAAAAAGGGACCTCGAGTGCATACAAAGAATGCCTGAAAAACCTTTAATATAAAGAATTTTCACATTCTGATTTTAATTAGATTTCATGAATCTTTCTCTCAACATATGTTGTATGAAGAACTTCATGTGCTCTGTGGCTGTTAGGCTCACCAAAGTATTCAGCATAAAGCTTCTTAACAGATTCGTTTTCATGAGATTTTCTTCTGGGCATATTCTCATCGTAGTTGTAAAGAGCTTTAGCTCTCTCAGCTCTGATGTCTGTGAAGTTACGAACAGAAGCGGGAACCTGAGGCTGACCACCACCGTTTACGCAACCGCCGGGACAAGCCATGATTTCAACGAATGTGTAATCTGCTTCGCCTGCACGGATCTTATCCATGATAATTCTTGCATTTGAAAGACCTGAAGCAACAGCAACCTTAACCTTAAGACCTGCAACTTCGTATGTAGCTTCCTTAATTCCTTCTACGCCACGTACTTCCTTGAACTCAAGAGGGCTGTCGTTAGATTCGCCTGTGAGTTTCCAAACTGCTGTACGAAGAGCTGCTTCCATAACACCACCGGTAGCACCGAAGATAACTGCAGCACCTGTTGACTCACCCATAGGATCGTCAAATGCTTCATCGGGAAGATTCTTAAAGTCAATACCGCATCTCTCGATTAATCTTGCAAGTTCTCTTGTTGTCATTGTGTAATCAAGATCGGGAACACCTGCAGCTGACATGTCGTCTCTGCCGATTTCGAACTTCTTAGCTGTACAAGGCATTACTGATACGGAAACGATATCCTTAGGATCCCATCCCATCTTCTCTGCGTAGTATGTCTTAAGAATTCCACCGAACATCTGCTGAGGAGACTTACATGATGAAAGATGAGCTAACTGATCGGGATAGTAATGCTCGCAGAACTTAATCCATCCGGGTGAACATGATGTAATCATAGGAAGTACACCACCGTTTGTTACTCTTCCGAGAAGCTCTGTAGCTTCTTCCATGATCGTAACGTCTGCTGCGAAGTCTGTATCGAATACTCTTTCAAATCCGATTCTTCTTAATGCAGCTGCCATCTTGCCTTCAACACCTGTTCCCATAGGGAATCCGAAAGGCTCGCCGAGTGCTGCTCTTACAGCGGGAGCTGTCTGAACAACAACGTGCTTTGAAGGATCAGCGATAGCTGCCATAATCTTGTCAACATCTGACTTCTCGTAAATAGCACCTGTAGGACATACAGCGATACACTGGCCACAGCATACACAAGCTGTTTCTCCGAGACCCATACCGAAAGGTGAAGAAATCTCTGTGATGAAACCTCTGTTGTTAGCGCCGATAACGCCGATACCCTGAGTCTTTTCACATGCTGCGATACAACGACGGCAGTTAATACACTTGTTGTTATCTCTTACCATGTGAGCTGCGCTGCAATCGATTTCGAACTCGTTAGCAACACCTGCATACTTGTTCTCATCATCTACACCGAAGTCATGGCATAATTTCTGAAGTTCACATTTGCCTGAACGAACACATGAAAGACACTTCTTATCATGGTCTGACAAAATGAGCTGTAATGTTTTCTTTCTGTAGTCAATAACCTTGGGAGTGTTGGTATAAACCTTCATTCCCTCTGTGATAGGGTATACGCAAGAAGCAACAAGTCTTGCTCCTCTTCCTTCGTCTGCTTCTACCATACAGATACGACAAGCACCAATCTCGTTGATCTCTTTTAAGTAGCAAAGAGTAGGAATGTCGATGCCTGCGCTCTTAGCAGCCTGAAGAATAGTGGATCCTTTGGGAGCTTCAACTGCTATACCATTTATTGTAATATTAATGGTTTCCATTATCTTCCCTCCTATTATTTCTTAGAAATAGCGCTGAACTTACATGTAGCCATACAAGCACCGCACTTAACGCATTTACTGGAATCAATTGCCATTGCAGGTAATTTCTTACCGGGTGCAATGTAATCAGTCTTGGAAATAGCACCTGCAGGA
>JAEEGI010003043.1_pt1 | contig 40327 bp, 36 predicted proteins | sample 8958751 | NCBI WGS metagenome assembly JAEEGI01 (sample SAMN16246545, study PRJNA631951) | gut metagenome | biome: gut microbiome; feature: rumen; material: KS-attached | host: Bos | place: Iran: Karaj | collected 2018-10 | reverse complement strand
TCAAGTTCTGCGACCCCTGGGCCTACGAGAGAACCCTGGGCTCGGCCATGCTGCAGCATGACTTCGGCTACCCCGTGCTGTCCGTTGACCGGCCGTACAACATCGCGTCCGCCGGCGGCCAGATGCGTACCCGCGTCCAGGCCTTCGTGGAGAGCATTGAGATCAAGAAGATCCAGAAAGGTGGGAAAGCATGAAGACCGTCGAAAAAGTCATCAACACCCGCAAACGCGCCGGCGAGCAGTCCCCCGGCAAGATCTACAGCGATAAGCTGAAAGTGCGCGCCCGCCGTGAATGGCGCGGCTTCAAGGACACCTTCTACGATTACACCCGCTGGTGCTACCTGATGTTCGGCGTGCTGGGCAAGTTCATCCTCAACCCCCGCAACGTCAAGGGCTTCCTGCGCTACCGCTGGATGATGAGCTACCTCTTCGTCCCCCACGGTATGGACAAGTTCACCGTCGGCCTGCGGGATGAGGCGCTGCGCATCGCCCACACCTCCTTCAACTTCGTCATTGCCGACGTGACCCAGGCCATCGCCAACTGCTTCCGCGGCGACCGCCGGGTGGGCAACGACAAGGCCTATTCCGACAAGTGCGTCATCACCGACGAGAACTCCATGGTCACCTTCATGATGGGCTTCGACAAGGAGAAGGTGCACACCATCCTCCGCGAAGTGCCCACCATGTTCGCCTCCAATATCTTCCACCAGTTCAACGTCATGCACTATCTGGACGTGGCCCAGCTCAATGGCATCCCCGGCGACGTCTGCCCCATGCCCGAGGCCGAGGCCGGCATCTCCATCGACGACGACTTCTGCGTGCTGGGCTGCTGCGCGGTGCAGAACAACACCACCTGCGACGGCTCCCTCATGGGCAACGGCATCATCGCCAAGCGCCTGGAGCGGCAGTACGGCATCCCCACCTTCCAGCTGGCCACCCCGCTGCGCCACAAGGAGCCGGACGTGCTGGACTACGCCGCCGACCAGATCAAGCAGGCCATCGAATTTGTGGAGAAGCACACCGGCGAGCACTGGGATTGGGATCGCTACTTTGCCGCCGCCAAGCGCGTCAACTACGCCACCAAGTGCCGCATCGCCCAGCTGGAGATCAACTCCACCCCCTATCCCCAGTTCTTCGGCGCGGCCTTCTCCCTGTATAACGACACCAACTACATGGGCAACTCCGGCCGCGATCCCCAGTTCGTGAAGATCGACAAGAAGCTGCTGGATCTGGCCACTCAGGGCTACAAGGCCAAGCGCATGTATGCCAAGGAGTACCGCCACCGGGCCATCGTCTGGGGCGTGCAGCCCCAGTATGTCATCGACATGCTGTACTGGATGGTGCAGTGCTGGGGCGTCATGCCTCTGGCGGACATGCTCTCCATCATCAACACCGACATGATCGCCGAGGAGGACACTCCGGAAAACCGGGAGCAGGCCTACCGCGACATGGCCATGCTGAACATGGAGATGATCATGCGCAACCACACCCACGGCGGCTACAAGGTGCTGCTGGACGATCTGTGGGAGCTGTGCGAGAAGATGAACGCCGACATCGTCATGATGTGGGAGCACATGTCCTGCAAGGCCCTGACCGGTATGCACGGCATGTTCGAGGAGCAGGCCAGGGAGCGGGGCATCCACATCATGTGGGTCAGCCACGACCTCTGCGACCCCCGCGTCTTCACCCGCAACGCCATCCGCGACCAGGTGAGCAACTACATGCGCACCGTCATGCGGGAGGAGCCCCTGGATCCCTCGCTGGAGCACATCCCCGACGACGAGGCATACTGAGAATAGGAGCAGCGAATGATGAAGAAACTGTTGAAACTCCCCCTGATCCTGCTGGGGATCGTGCTGGGCTTCTTTGTGGTCACCTTCACGGTCTACATCTTCAACCTGGATATGAAGATGATGACCTTTATCGAGCCCCTGCTGGCCAAGTGGTACGACAGCCGGGAGCACGACCAGTATCTCTGATCCGAAAGACACAAAAAAGGAAGGGCCGAGGCAAACGCCTCGGCCCTTCCTTTTTGCCGCTGGGGGATCACACCGCGCCGGGCTTGCCCAGCATGCGGAACATGTTTTTCTTATAGGCCTCCACGCCCGGCTGGTCGAAGGGATTGACCCCGGACATGTAGCCGGAAATGGCGCAGGCCACCTCGAAGAAGCAGACCAGCGCGGCAAAGCCCTCCTCGTCGCGGGCGGGGACCTCGATCACCAGATTGGGCACGCCGCCGCTGATGTGGGCGTCCTTCACGGCGTCGGCGGCGATGCGGTTGATCTCGCTCATGCCCTTGCCGCAGAGGTAGTTGAGCCCGTCGGCGTTCCCCTCGTCGAAGGGGAAGGGGAACTCCCGGCGGCTCTTGGTGAAGCGCACGATGGTCTCCATCAGGTGCCGGGGGCCGGCCTGGATGAACTGGCCCATGGAGTGCAGATCGGCGGTGAACTCCACGCTGGCGGGGAAGATGCCCTTGCCGTCCTTGCCCTCGCTCTCGCCGTAGAGCTGCTTCCACCACTCGCCCATGAAGCGGAAAGTGGGCTCGTAGCAGCCCAGGATCTCGATGCCGTAGCCCTTGCCGTACAGGTGCTGCCGGGCGGCGGCATACTGCCAGGCGGGGTTCTCGGGGCTGCGCAGCTCCAGGGCCTTCAGCTCCTCGATGGCGGCGTCGATGACCCGGCGCACGTCGATACCGGCCACGGCCATGGGCAGCAGGCCAACGGCGGACAGCACGCTGAAGCGGCCGCCCACGTCGTCGGGCACCACGAAGCTCTCCCAGCCCCGGTCGTTGGCCAGGGACTTGAGGGCGCCGCGCTTGGCGTCGGTGGTGGCGAAGATATGCTCGTCGGCTTTGTCACCGTACTTTTTCGCCAGCAGCTCCCGGAAGATGCGGAAGGCGGCGGCGGGCTCCAGGGTGGTGCCGGACTTGGAGATCACGTTCACGTCAAAATCCTGCTCGCCCAACTGCTCCAGGGTGTCCCACAGGGCGTCGGCCGAGAGGGTGTTGCCCACGAAGAAGACCCGGGGATCCCCCGCGCCGGGGATGGGCTTCAAGAGCTCGATGGCGCCGCGGGCGCCCAGATAGGAGCCGCCGATGCCGATGACCACCAGGGCCTTGGAGCGGGCGCGGATCTTCTCCGCGGCGGCGACGATGCGATCCAGCTCGGTATCCTTGATGCGCTGGGGGAGCTGCTGCCAGCCGATGAAATCGGCGCCCAGGCCGCTGCCCGCGGCCAGCGTCTCGTGGGCCAGGGCGGCCAGCTTGTAATCGGGCCCGGCGGCGGTAAAGAACTGCCGCGCGCCGGAGAGATCTACATGTACCATAATGCCTCCTTCTTGCAATCGCAATTACTAAAGTATACCAGTATTATACCTGATTTTCCCGCGATTGCAAGATAAAGCCACAAAAAGGAAGGAATGAAGCGCGGCTGTGCCGCATGAAGGAATGACGACGCCTTCCATCCTTCCATCATTCCTTCATGCGCGAAGCGTCTTCATTTCTTCCGTCCTACAGCCCCACCAGGCTCCCCGCCAGCTTGCCCAGGATGCCCCAGAAGCCGATGCGCGGCACCTCTTGGGCCGCCAGGATCGGCACCTCGGCCACCGTCTCGCCGCCCAGCCGTACCGTCAGCGTGCCCAGCTCCTGCCCCGCACGGATGGGCGCCGCCGCCAGCTCCGGCAGCGTCAGCGCGTACTCCGCCGGAGCGCTGCCCTTGGGCGCCAGCGCCCAGGCCTCGCCGCCGTATTCCAGACTGACGCTGCCCTGCGTGCCCATCTCCACGGGCAGCGCGGGCAGAGGCGCCTCCGGCCGCAGAGAGCAGAGGGAGAAGTTGGCGAAGGCGTAGTTGAGCAGGGCTGCGGCGTCGGCGTTGCGGCTGTCGGCGCTCTCCCCGTGCATCACCACGGCGATGAAGGAGATCCCGCCCCGCTCCGCCGTGGCGGAGAGGCAGTACATGGCCTTGCTGGTGAAGCCGGTTTTGAGCCCGGTGCAGCCCTCGTAGCGCTTGAGGAGCTTGTTGGTGTTGGCCAGCTCGAAGGCGCCGCCCCGGATGCTGTCCAGCCAGATGGTGCTGTAGTCCCGGATCTGCGGATGCCGCATCAGCTCCCGGGATACCAGAGCCACGTCCCGGGCGCTGGTGTAGTGCTCCTCGTCGTCAAAGAGCCCGGTGCAGTTGGTGAAGTGGGTGTTGGTGAGACCCAGCTCCTCGGCCCGGCGGTTCATCCGGGCGACGAACTGCTCCTCGGTGCCGCTCAGGTGCTCCGCCATGGCCACGGCGCAGTCGTTGGCGGAGACCACGGCGATGCATTTGAGCATCTCGTCCACGCTCATGCGCTCGCCCTCCTCCAGGAAGACGCAGCTTCCCCCGAAGGAGGCGGCCCGGGCGCTGGCGGTGACCGTGTCGTCCAGACGCAGCTTTCCGCTGTCCAGATCCTCCAGGATCAGCAGCATGGTCATGACCTTGGTGACGCTGGCCGGCGCCATGCGCTGGTCGGCGTTCTTTTCGTACAGCACGGCGCCGGTCTCCTGCTCCATCAGCAGGGCGGAGGGCGCGGCGACGGAGATGGCGCCGTCCCGCAGGGGCTCCGGCGCACAGATGCGCCCCGGCAGCAGCAGCGCCCAAAGCAGCAGCAAACAAAGGCTTCGTTTCATGGCTTCCTCCCAATGCTTGTTCTGCCCGTATCCTATGCGCCGCAACCGGGGGAAATGCCGGGATCGGCTCTGCCCGCCGCCCCCCAAAAAGGCCGAAAAAGCGCCCCGGTTTACAAAATTATGCCCGCTTCGACAGGAAGCGGGGAAAAACGCGGCCTTGCTCCGTTCCGGGAAAAAGGCGTGCTGCCGGGAGTTTTTAACAGTTTCAACAGGGTTTTCAACAGCCGGAAACCTGGGTTTTCGGGTACCGATCCGGGAAAACGGTTTCCATAACCGCAGGGAAAAAAGCGCAAAAAGCGGCTTGACGCATCTGGAAGGCGATAGTAAAATAAACAAGATAGGAAACAGAGACGTAAATCGCGCTTTTGGAGGAAAATACCATGAGACGGCATTTTCGCTGGGATAAGAAGTATCTGTATTGGGGCGTCACGGGCTTTTGCATGATTGCCGGGGCGATCCTGTTTTATATGGCGCTGCGCTTTCTGCCCGGCCTGCGCGCCGCGCTGGCGGGCCTGCTGAAGATCCTCAGCCCCTTCATTTGGGGCTTCGTGATCACCTATTTGATCGCGCCGCTGATGAAGCTGCTGGATAAGCATGTTTTTGGCCCGCTGTGCGCGCGGATCTTCCGCAAGAGCAAGAAGAAAAACGGGAAAAAACTGGCACGGGCGCTGTCTGTCGTGGTGTCGGAGCTGGTACTGCTGGGCGTGCTGACCGGTCTGGGCTTTATGATCATTCCCCAGCTGGCTCAAAGCATCGAGGATATCGTCAACAGCACGCCGATCTATTTTGACAAGATCCGACTCTGGGCGATCGGCCTGCTGGAGAACAATCCGGATGTGGAAGCCTACGCCAACACCCTGCTGGAAGCTTTGAACGACGACATCGTCAATTGGGCCAAGAACACGGTCCTGCCCAGCGTCCAGAACATCGCGGAGAGCGTGACCACCGGCGCCGTGGCGGTGCTGATCGGCATCTACAACCTGCTGATCGGCATTGTGGTGTCCATCTATGTGCTGAGCGATCTGGAGCATTTCACCGCCGGCGGGCGCCGCCTGATCTACAGTGTTTTCCGGCTGGAGACGGCGGAGAAGCTGCGGGAGGCCATCTCCTTTACCGACCGCACCTTTATGGGCTTCATCACCGGCAAGCTGCTGGACTCCGCCATCATCGGTCTGATCTGCTACATCGGCTGCGCCATTATGGGCATCAAGGAGAGCCTGCTGGTGGGCGTGATCGTAGGCGTGACCAACGTGATCCCCTTCTTCGGCCCCTTCATCGGCGGCGTTCCCAGCGCCCTGATCATCCTGATGGGGGACTCGGCCTTGCAGTGCCTGATGTTCATTGTCTTCGTCATCGTCCTTCAGCAGGTGGACGGCAACATCATCGGGCCGAAGATCCTGGGCAGCTCCATCGGCATCACCAGCTTCTGGGTGCTCTTCGCCATCGTCCTGGGCTCCGGCCTCTTCGGCTTCTGGGGTATGCTCCTGGGCGTACCGGTCTTTGTGGTGATCTACACCTTCCTCAACAAGCTCATTGAGGACAAGCTGAAAAGACGGGATCTCCCGCCGGACACCGAGGAATATGTCAATTTGGATCATATCGATCCGATCACCCGACTGCCCGTAAAAAATGAGCTTCCCCTGCCGGAGATGCAGGAGAAGCCCAATGAGACGCCGGAGACGCCGCCTCAGGTATGACGCAGACTGTCCCGGGCGGCCTTGAGACCGCCGCACAGCGCGTCGATATCCGCTTCCGTCGTCAGACGGGACAGGCCGATCCGGATCGCCCCGTCGATGGTTCTGGCGTCCAGACCGATGGCCTCCAACACATGGCTCCGCCCGCCCTTCTTGCAGGCGGAGCTTTTTGATACGCAGACCTCCCGGGCCTCCAGGAAGTTCATCAGCACCTCGCTGCGCCAGCCGGGCAGAGAGATGGAGAGAATGTGAGGCGCGGCGGCGTCCACCCAGCGCAGCTCCGGGATCTCCCGCCGCAGCCGTGCCAGGGCGGCGTCCCTGAGCGCCCGCATCCGGGCAATGTTGGCGTCCATGTCTGTCTTGCCCACGGCGCAGGCCGCGCCGAAGGCGGCGATCTGGGGCAGGGCCTCGGTGCCCGCCCGGCGGCCGTCCTCCTGCCCGCCGCCCAGGAGAAAGGGCTTCAGCCGCAGGCCGCTGCGGATGTAGAGTGCGCCGATCCCCTTGGGCGCGTGGATCTTGTGGCCGGAGACGCTGATGAGATCCGCCCCCAGGCTTTTTGCGGCAAAGGGGAGCTTCAGAAAGCCCTGCACCGCGTCGGTGTGCAGCAGGGCGGCGGAGCCGGCCGCTTTCAAGGCGCGGCTGATCCCGGCGATGTCCGTGACGCCGCCGGTCTCGTTGTTCACCAGCATGAGGGAGACCAGCGCCGTGTCCTCCCGCAGGGCGTCCAGCACGCGCTGCGCGGAAACGGAGCCGTCCTTCTCCGGCCTCAGGCGCGTGACCTCGAAGCCCCGGGCCTCCAACTCGTCCAGGCTTTTGCGCACGGCGTCGTGCTCCACCAGGGAGGAGATCACATGCTTTCCCTTCCGCTTCATGGCCTCCGCGCCGCCGAGGACGGCCCAGTTGTCGCTCTCGGAGCCGCAGGAGGTGAACACCAGCTCCCCCGGGGCGCAGCCCAGGGCCTCGGCGACCTGTTTGCGGCTCTTGTCCAGCAGCTTTTTGGCCTCCCGCCCCAGGGTATGGGTGGAGCTGGGATTGCCGTAAACCTCCGTCATCGCCAGAAGCGCGGCCTGCGCCGCCTCGGGGCAGACCTGCGTGGTGGCGGAATTGTCCAAGTAGTGCATAGATGCTCCTTTGGAGAATGAATAGTGAATAATGAATAATGAAAAATGATGGTATCGCCTTCGGCGATGATTATAATTCGTCCGCGAAGCGGACACCATGTTCACTTGTTTTGAAAGGTGATAAGCTATGACATATATTATAGCCACTCTCGGCTGCAAGGTCAACCAGTTTGAGACCCAGGCCATGGAGGCCCGGCTCCAGGAGCACGGGCACCGACCCTGCGCGCCGGGGGAGCTGGCCGACGCCGTGATCGTGAACACCTGCGCCGTCACCGCAGAGAGCGGGCGCAAGTCCCGGCAGCTCCTTCGCCGTCTGCGGGACGAAAACCCCGGCGCGGTGCTGGCCGTCTGCGGCTGCTATTCCCAACTGGAGCCGGAGGAGGCGGCGGAGATCGGCGCGGGCGTGATCTTCGGCGCGGCGGATCGCATGGAATTTGTTTCCGCGGTGGAAAAGGCCGTGGCCCAGGGGCAGGGGACGCGCAGCATCGGCCAGCCCTTCCGGCGGCGGGAGCTGGAAAAGCTGCCCGCCGGGGCCCTGGAGGGCCGCACCCGGGCCATGCTGAAGATCCAGGACGGCTGCGTGAACTTCTGCAGCTACTGCATCATCCCCTACACCCGGGGCCGCCTGCGGAGCCTGCCGCTCTCTGACGCCGCGGCGGAGACCGCCCGTATCCGCGCCCAGGGCTACCGGGAGCTGGTGCTCACCGGCATCGAGGTGGCCTCCTACGGGGTAGATCTGCCCGGAAAGCCGGGCCTGGCCGACTGCATCGAGGCCGTGGCAGGAGAGGCGGGGGACATGCGCCTGCGTCTGGGCTCTCTGGAGCCCACGGTCATCACCGAGGACTTCTGCCGCCGTCTGGCCGCCACGGGCAAGCTCTGCCGGCACTTCCACCTGTCCCTCCAGTCTGGCTGCGACCGGACACTGAAGGCCATGAACCGGAAGTACGACACCGCCTTTTTCTACGAGCGCTGCAAGCTGCTGCGGCGCTGGTTCCCCGGCTGCGCGTTGACGGCCGACCTGATCACGGGCTTTCCCGGGGAGACGGACGCGGATCAGGCCGAGACCCTTCGCTTTATCGAGAACTGCGCCTTTTCGGACATGCACATCTTCCCCTATTCCCGGCGGCCCGGCACCCCGGCGGACGCCATGCCCGGCCAGTGCACCCGGGCGGTCAAGGCCGCCCGCGCCCACGAGGCCCAGGCGGCGGCGGAGCGGATGCACCGGGCCTATCTGGAGGCCAGTCTGGGGCAGACCCTGCCCGTGCTCTTCGAGACGGCGGAGGAGGGGAGCCTGGGCCACAGCGACACCTACCTGCTGGTGAAGGTGCCGGAGACCGGCCTCCAGGGGCAGCTCCGGGACGTGCGCGTCACCGGCACGGACGGGGAGCGGCTCACGGGAGTTTTGACCCTGTAGGGGCGCTTCATGAAGCGCCCGGCCCGTAGCGCCGAGCATTGCTCGGCGAAAAGACCCGCAGGGGAGCCAATAAGGAAGGAATACCCCTCAGTCAGCCTGGCGGCTGACAGCTCCCCTTAGGCAGGGGAGCCTATAAGGAAGGAGAGATTGGAATGAAAAAAATCGGTATGCTGGTCGCGGTGGAGATGGACGCGGTGCTGCTGCGCTACGGCACGGCGGAGCGGCAGGAGAAGCGCAGCGGCTTTGAGATCCACGTCTACGACATGGGGGCCTACGAGCTCTATGCGATCCGCTCCGGCGCGGGGGAGATCTCGGCGGCGGCGGCGACCCAAATGCTCATTGACCGCTTCGAGGTGGAGCTGGTGGTGAACTTCGGCGTTGTGGGCGGCCTCACCGAGGAGATGGCCCAGACCAAAACCTGCGTGGTGGAGCGGGTGGTGCACTATGACTATGACACCACCGCCTACGACCACTGCCTGCTCGGGCAGTACATGGGCTACCCGGACGCGTATCTGCGCCCCACGCCCGCCCTGGTGGAGCGGGCCATCGCCATCTGCCCGGAGCTCAAGCGCGTCACCGACGCCTCGGCGGACAAGTTCATCGAGGGCAGAGAGGCCAAGAGCGCCCTGCATGAACGCTGGGGGGCCGACATCTGCGAGATGGAGGCCGCCGCCGTGGTGCTGACCTGCGACCGGGCGGGCGTGCCCTGCCTGCTCATCAAGACCGTCTCCGACGGGCTGACCCAGGGGGGCGAGGACTTCGGCACCGCCCTGGCGGAAACCTCCGCCCTCTGCCTGGAGGTGGCGGACAAGATCATCCGGGAGCTGTAAGAATAGTTTTGAGATTTGAGCGAAGAGTTTGCGTTTTGAGAGGACGGAGAACAAAAAAAGAGTGGAGGCTTCAAAGATGGCGGAGCGCTTTGAACTGGTATTCACCCTGGCGGGAAACCTGTATGTGGAGGGCGCGCCTGTCCTCATTGCGGAGGGCTGGCTGCGGAAGGATAACCTGGAGCAGCGGACGGCGGCCGGCCTCCTGCTGAAAAACATCGGCGACAAGCCCATCCGGGTCGTGACCGTGCGGCTCAAGCCCCTGGATTCGGCGGATCGCCCCCTGGGGGAGGCCGTTTCCTTTGATTATCTGGATCTGAATTTGAAGCGGGACGAGGAGTTCGGCCAGCAAGTGGCGATCCCCCTTCCCAACAGCTCTACCCGGGCCTTTACCGTTACGGTGACAGAGGTCATCTTCACAGACAAGAGCGTGTGGACCGCGCCGGAGACCCCCTGGGAGCCCCTGGGCGAGGCGGAGACGCCGGAACACGCCCTGGGAAACGCGGAGCTCGCGAAGCAGTACCGGCTCCGCTTCGGCGCGGACACGGTTCGGATGCCCGCAGAAGAAAAGGATCTCTGGTTCTGCGCCTGCGGATCCATCAACCGGGCGGAGGAAGCCTGCTGCCGCCGCTGCGGCGCGAAGCTCAGTGAGCTGCTGGCCCTTGACCTGGAGGAACTGAAGGCCGAGCGGGATCAGCGCCTCGCCCGGGAGCGGGAAGCCGCGGAGAAGAAGGCTGCGGCGGCGCGGGCTGAGGCGGAACGGCTGGCAGCCGAGAGAAAGGCTGCGGCGGAGGCCCAGGCCAGGGAGCGAGCGGAGAGAAAGGCCGCCGCCCAGGGCAAGGCGAAGAAGGCCGGAAAAATCCTCGCCATCACCCTGCCCATTGTGATTCTTCTCGTGGGCGGCTTTTTCCTGACCGTGAAGGTGCTGATCCCCAACAGCCGCTATCAGATAGCCCAAGCCCTGGCGGATGCGGGAGAGTACGAGAAGGCCATCTCCGTGTTCCAGGATCTGGGCGGCTACAAGGACAGCCCCATGCAGGTTTTGGAGACGAAATACCGCCGCGCATCCGCCCTGGCGGAGGCGGGGAGGTATGACGAGGCCATCGCCGCCTTCCAGGCGCTGGGGAATTATCCGGGTGCCCGGGAGCAGGTGTTCGCTCTCTGGGGGCAGATCACGCAGCGGGAGACCGTCTCCGCCGGGAGACATCATACGGTGGGGTTGCAGGCGGACGGCACGGTTGTCGCCGTGGGAGATAACAGATACGGCCCCTGCGATGTCAGCGGCTGGCAGAACGTGGTGGCCGTCTCCGCCGGGAACGGGCACACGGTAGGTCTGCGGGCGGACGGTACCGTGGTCGCCGTGGGATATAATGACGACGGCCAGTGCGAGGTGAGCGGCTGGACGGATGTGGTGGCCGTCTCCGCCGGGGGTTCACACTCAGTGGGGCTGCGGGCGGACGGGACCGTGATGGCCGCGGGATCGATCGAATACGGTCGGTGCGACGTCAGCGACTGGCAGAACGTGGTGGCCGTGTCCGCCGGGTTTGATCACACGGTGGGGCTGCTGGCGGACGGCACCGTGGTCGCCACGGGATGGGACGTTCACGTTGTGGGATCGAACAGTGGCGGCCAGTGCGACGTGAGCGGCTGGCGGAACGTCGTGGCCATCTCCGCCGGGTACGGTCACACGGTAGGGCTGCTGGCGGACGGCACCGTGGTCGCCACAGGATGGAACTATCACGGCCAGTGCGACGTGAGCGGCTGGACGGATATTGTGGCGGTCTCCGCCGGGTCTGGTCACACGATGGGGCTGCGGTCGGACGGCACGGTGGTTGCCACAAAGTACACAGGAAATTACGACTACGGCCAGTGCAACGTGGGCGACTGGCGCGATATCAAGCTCCCGAACTGACCCGCCGCGCCTTGTCCTTCCCCCAGCGGGGGAAGGTGGCAGCCGCCGTCTCACGCAAGGCGGCTGACGGTTGAGGGAGAAGCCCCCGTAAGCCGACATGTGCTGCCCAGGGCGGCGCTCTCCCTCATCACCCCCAGTGTGCGCACTGGGGGAGCTTCCCCCGCTGGGGGAAGCACAGGTGCGGGGGAAGGTGGCAGCCGCCGTCTCGCGCAAGGCGGCTGACGGTTGAGGGAGAGGGTTTCAGCCATTGACCAGCCAAGTCCAAGCGGTAAAGTTCTCCCTCATCACCCCCAGTGTGCGCACTGGGGGAGCTTCCCCCGCTGGGGGAAGCACATAAACGAGGGGGAACCGCGGACGACATCTGTTCCTCCCCCAGCGGGGGAGGATGTCAGCGAAGCTGACAGGTGAGGGAGAAAATGAGCACAGAGAAAATCAGTAAGAACCTGCTTCAGAACGCGCGGAGGATGCGTCACGAAATGACCCGGCAGGAATGCCATTTGTGGTTTGATTTCCTGCGGGCCCTGCCACAGACCGTACGGCGGCAAAAGGTGTTTGGCTGGTACATTGTTGATTTCTACATTGCATCCCATAAGTTGGTGATTGAATTGGATGGTTCCCAACATTATGAAGAAACCGGGAAGGACTACGACGAGCGCAGGGACGCATACCTGCGAAATCTCGGGCTGACGGTTCTTCGTTTTGCAAACTCCGATGTTGACAAGAATTTCAGGGGTGTCTGTGAAGAGATCCTGCAGCATTTGCAGTAGGGCGCTCTCCCTCATCACCCCCGCTGGGGGAAGCACAGGTTTGCGCCGCACGCACAGGCGCAGCCCCTATACAAGAACGCCCAAAAAGGAGGATCCCCATGACCGAAAAGCTATACTACCTCGACAGCCATCTTTTTACCTTCGACGCCCTGGTCACCGGCTGCGAGGAGACGAAAAAGGGCTGGCTCGTCCAGCTGGACCGGACGGCCTTCTTCCCCGAGGGGGGCGGCCAGCCTGCCGACACCGGCAGCATCGGCCCCGCGCGGGTGCTGGACGTGCAGGAGCGGGAGGGGCGCATCCTCCACACGACCGACCGGCCCCTGCCCCCGGGGGAGCGCTTTGCCTGCGCCCTGGACGCGGAGCAGCGCCTGCGCCGGATGCAGAACCACAGCGGCGAGCATATCGTCTCGGGCCTTGTCTACCGGGAATTCGGCTTTGACAACGTGGGCTTCCACATGGGCCCCGACTGCATGACCATGGACTACTCGGGCGAACTGAACCGGGAGCAGCTCGCGCGCATCGAGCGCCTGGCCAACGAGGCCGTGCGGGCGGATCTCCCGCTGAAGATCTGGTTCCCGGAAGGGGAGGAGCTTGCCTCGCTCTTTTACCGCAGCAAGCTGGAGCTGACGGAGAACGTGCGCATCGTGGAGATCCCGGGGGTCGACCGCTGCGCCTGCTGCGCGCCCCACGTGGAGCGCACCGGCGAGGTGGGCCTCGTCAAGATCCTCACGGCCGAGCGGCACCGGGGCGGCGTGCGCATCACGGCCCTCTGCGGCATGGACGCCTGGGAGCGCATGGCCCGGCAGCAGGAGAGCGTGACGGCGATCTCGGGTCTGGTCAGCCTGCCCCGGGAGCAGATCGTCGCCGGGGTGGAGCGGCTGCTGGAGATCCAGAGCGCCCAGAAGGAGCGGATCGCGGCCCTGAGCCTGGAGCTGGCCCGCCTGCGGGCGGAGAGCGCGGAGCCCACGGAGGGGAACCTGGCGCTCTTTGACAGCGTGCTGGACGAGGTGGCCCAGCGGGAGCTGGTGAATCTCCTGATGGAAAAGTGCGCCGTGGCGGCGGTCTTCTGCGGCAGCGACGGTGAGGGCTGGCGCTACGTGATCGGCAGCCGGGCCGCAGACCTGCGGAAGAACAGCCGGGCCATCAACGCCGGCATCCAGGGCCGGGGCGGCGGCAGCCCCGCGATGATCCAGGGCCGTGCCACAGCGGACGCTGCAAGCATCCGGGCGTTTTTCCGAAGCTGGAAAGGCGAATGAGCGTTCCGGACGCTACGGCGCAGCAAACCGCCCTCTCGCAAAAGGGAAGCGAGAGGGCGGTTTGTTGTTTGCGATTCAGTTGCCCTTGGGCAGTTCGGGCAGATCGAGGTCCAGATAGCTCTCCACGATCTGCATGACGCTGTCGTCCTTGAGGATGATGGAGATCTCGATGCGCCGGTTGGCGGCCTTGCCGGCCTCGGTGGCGTTGGACTGGACAGGGCGGGTCTCGCCGTAGCCGGCGGCGCAGAAGTAGCTGCTGTACTTGTTCAGGCGGCCGTTGCGATGCTCCAGCAGGTAGCTCAGCACCGCGTTTGCCCGGTCGGTGGAGAGGATGCGGTTGTCCTCGTCCGTGCCGGTGCTGTCGGTGTGGCCGGAGATGACGATGCTGTCCACATACTGGGCGTTTTTGTCGTCGGCCAGGAACTTTTCAAACACGTCGATGAGCTGATCCAGGGCGGGGGCGGCCTCCGGCTTGATCTCCGAGGAGCCCACGTCGAAGAGGATGCTCTCGCTGAGGATGATGTTGCCGTTGTCGCCGATGGAGACCTTGGAGGCGTCGCCCATGACCTTGCCCATGTTGTCCCGGATCTGCTCCAGGATCGACAGGCGCAGCACCGCGATGGTCTGCATCTGGCTGCGCATGGCCAGCAGCTCCTCCGCGGCGGCCTTCATGTACTCCTCCTGGTCGGCGATGAGGGCCTTCTGATCGGCCAGGAGCTTGTCCTGCCCCGCCAGATCCTTCTGCTGCTGCTCCAGGGTGAGCTTGGCCTCGTCCAGATCTATGGTGATCTTGTTGAGCTTTTCCTCCGCCTCGTCCACCTGCTGCAGCGTCAGAGCCAGATCGGCCTGGGTGTCCGTCAGCTCGATCCGGGTGGCGGAGAGCTCCTGCTCCGTGCCGGCCAGCTCCTCCTGGGTGTCGCTCAGGGTGAGGAGGGTGTCGTCCAGCAGGGCCTGGGTGGAGGCCAGGCGCTCGGCGGTGTCGGCCAGGGTGGCCTTGGTGTTCTGCAGGTTGTTGCCGGTGATCAGATTCTGGATATAGCTCAACAGCATCACGAAGAACAGGATCAGCGCCACGGCGGACATCATGTCCGCGTAGCTGGGCCAGAAGCCCTGCTCCCCGTCCGAGGAGTTTACAAAGGCGTCGGAGCGGCCCTTAAACTGTCTTCTCATGTCTGCTGCCCTCCGTTCGGGGCCTGCTCAACGGGCTTGGCGTGCTTGCCGTTTACGCTTCCCCCCTCCATGCGGCGGTTGATCTCCCGCATGGCGCCGGCCAGATCGCGCACCGCAAGATCCATGCGCTCCACGCTGCCGCGGAGGTTGTAGTCCACCTCGGCGAAGTCGTGGACGCCCTCGTTGAATTTCTCCAGACTCTTGTCCCAGCCGGCCAAGGCGTCCCGATTCTCCTTGGCGGCCTGCACCAGGGCGAGAGACGCCCCCTTGGCGGCGGCGCCGAAGTCGTCGGAGGCGACCTTCAGCGCGGCGATCATGCGCCGCACCAGGTCGGAGTCGTTCTTGGCGGCCTCGGTGTAGAGCTGGGGGGCCACCTCGGTGTCCAGCCAGAGCTCCATGCGGGTCTCCATCTGCTCCCGGGCGGCCTGGGGGTTGAAGATGGTCTTCAGGATGACCAGGAGGATGGAGCAGCCCGCGCCCACCAGGGAGGTATAGAAGGCCACGCCCATGCCCGACAGGGCCGAGAGCAGCCCGCCGCCCACGCTGTCCATCACCGAGAGCCAGTCCTCCGTATTGGAATAGCGCAGCAGCTCCGTCAGGGAGGCCACCGACAGGCTCAAGCCCAAAAAGGTGCCGAAGAGGCCCAGGGTGACAAAGAGAGAGACGGCGTTGTTCAAAAAGCGCTCGCAGAAGAGCAGCCCGTAGAGCTGAGAGCCCACGGTGTCGGAGATGATGGCGGGGGTGTTGGTATCCTGGCCGTATTTCTGGTAGGCGTTAGTGTACTCCTCCAGCAGCGCGGCGCGGAAGCCACGGGAATGCTCCGGGTCGCCCTTGGCCTTGCCGGCCAGCAGCTTATAGCGCAGATACACGTGGACCAGCAGGATCAAGGCCAGCGTAAACAGCAGGCCGATGATGACGATGACCACCGTACCCACCGTCGGCATATTGGAAAGATCGATCATAGGAATCCCTCCCATCCAGAGTTTCTTTATTCTAGCAAAAAGCGCGCAAGGTGTCAAATCCGGCCGGGCCGCAGAGGCCCCGCCGGATTTGAGACGAAAAAAACGGTTATTTGTTCCCCACGGGGACGCCCCCCGGAGCAAGGGAAGATAAAGAAATGAAGGAATGACGGAAGGAAGAAAGAAAGAATGGTCTCTCCCGGTCTCCAGCCTCGCCCCTCATACTAAACTCTAATAAGATGAAGACAAAGATTTGCGAGACAGATTTGCGTCAGGCGAGGCGGCGGCCGCAGCGAATAATGGATAACTATTTACAAGGCCGTTAACAAAGCCTGGCACAAATCTGGCCGCAAAGATTGTCTTATTTCTATTAGAGTTTAGTATCAGAACCAGCTCCGCCTGGGGCGCTTGCGGCGGGCGCAGCTCTCCTGCAGATCCACCAGAATGATGTCCGTGCCGATGCGCACGATGGCGCTCCAGGGCAGCACATAGTCGTCCTCCCGGCCCAGCAGCCCGAACCACTTGCTGCGCCCGGGCGTGATGAGCGAAATGAGCCGCCCCTCCTTCTCGTCCAGCTCCGCGTCGCAGACATAGCCCAGGCGAAAGCCCGTATGTACGTCGATGACCTCCTTATAGCGCAGATCCGAATAATACACGATCATGGCAACACCCCCATATACCCAAAGTATATGGGGGATTGCCGCGCTTTATGTCTTGTCCTGTCCCTCCTCCGGCGGCCTGTCCCGGGTCTTGGGGATGGAGATGGTCAGGATCACGGCCTCCTCGGTCTCCTCCCGCTGCATGTCCGCGTCGATGCCGCCCTGCTTCATCAGATCCACGCCGCGGCTCAGGGTGTTGAGAAAAACCCGCACGTCCTTCAGAATGAAGCTGCGCCGGCGCTCCCGCTTTTCGGGGGCGGGCGCCGCGTCCTCCGCCGGCGGCGAGAGCAGCGCGTCCACATAGGCATCGGCGGCGGCCACGGTCATGTCGTTTTCCAGGATGGCCGCCAGCGCCGCCCGCTGGCTCTCCGCGTCGGGCAGCCGCAGCAGGGCGCGGCCGTGGCGCTCCGTCAGCCCGTGCTCCCGCAGAGCCTCCAGCACGTCCTCCGGCAGCTTCAGCAGCCGCAGCTTGTTGGCCACCGCGGACTGGGATTTGCCGATGCGCCGGGCGGCCTCCTCCTGGCTCATGCCGAACATGCGGATCAGCCGCCGCAGGCCCTCGGCCTCCTCCAGAAAATCCAGATCCTTGCGCTGCAGGTTTTCCACCAGGGCCAGGAGCCCCGCGTCCTGCATGTCCACATCCAGCAGGATGCAGGGCACCTCCGTGAGCCCCGCCAGCTTTGCCGCCCGCAGCCGCCGCTCCCCGGCCACCAGCTCATATTTTCCGCAGCGCAGCCGCACCGTCAGCGGATTGAGGATCCCGTAGCTGCGGATGCTCTCGCTCAGCTCCCGCAGCGCCTCCTCGTCGAAGCGGCGGCGAGGCTGCACCGGATTGGAGGCGATCTCATCCACCCGCAGAGACAGGATCCCGCCCCGCCGCAGGCCCGGCCGCGCCCGTAAAGTCTGCATTCACAAAACCTCCTTCTTTTGTGGCGTTCCGGGACAAGCATACACCCCCAACCGCGAGAATAGAGCAAAAGCAAGTCGGAGCCGGGGCGGTATGGAAGAAATCTTTTTACAAACGACGCAGACTGTGTTATAATAATCTGAAATGTTGTTATTTTCACCTGGATGGGAGGAGGCCGCCATGTACAAGCCCCTTGCGGACGAGATCCGCCCCGATTCTCTGGACGATGTGGTTGGCCAGCGGCACATCCTGGGCCCGGGGGGCCTGCTGCGCCGCATCATCGAGAGCGGGCAGATCCCCAACATGATCTTTTACGGGCCCTCCGGAACCGGCAAGACCACCGTGGCCCGCATCATCGCCCAGCGCACCAACCGGAGCCTGCGCAAATTGAACGCCACCACCGCCGGCATCGCGGACATCAAGCGCATCATCGACGAGCTGGACACCCTCCTGACGCCCGGCGGCGTGCTGCTGTACCTGGACGAGATCCAGTACTTCAACAAAAAGCAGCAGCAATCCCTGCTGGAATTCATCGAGGACGGGCGCATCACGCTCATCGCCTCCACCACGGAAAACCCCTATTTCTGCGTGTTCAACGCCATTTTGAGCCGCTCCACGGTCTTTGAGTTCAAGCCCGTCTCGGTGGACGACGCCGAGCTGGCCGTGCGGCGGGCGGTGGCGATCGAGAACGCCCGGCGGGAGAAGCCCCTGACCCTGGAGGAGGGCGTGACGAGGCGCATCGCCGCCGCCTGCGGGGGCGACGTGCGCAAGGCCCTGAACGCGGTGGAGCTGCTCTTTTCCACCTCGGCGGGACAGGTGAGTCTGGCCGACGCCCGGGATGTGACCCAGCGCAGCGCCATGCGCTACGACCGGGATGGGGACGAGCATTTTGACTGCCTCTCCGCCCTGATGAAGTCCCTCCGGGGCTCGGATCCCGACGCGGCGCTGCACTATCTGGCCCGGCTTTTGGAGGCCGGGGATCTGATCGGCGCCAGCCGCCGCATCCTCTGCTCCGCCGCGGAGGACATCGGCCTGGCCTACCCCCAGGCGGTGCCCATCGTGAAGGCCTGCGTGGACGCCGCGCTGCAGCTCGGTCTGCCGGAGGCGCGGCTGCACCTGGCGGAGGCCTGCATCCTGCTGGCCACGGCGCCCAAGTCCAACACCGGCTGCGTGGCCATCGACCGGGCCATCGCCGACGTGCGCGCCGGCAAGGGCCGGGGCTTCCCGAGAGAGCTGCAGAACGTCCACGCCGACGGCACGGGCTTCGAACGGGAGCAGGGCTACCTCTACCCCCACGACTTCCCCCACCGCTGGGTGAAGCAGCAGTACCTGCCGGACGACCTGGCGGGCGCCCGCTACTACGAGTACGGCGACAACAAGACCGAGCAGGCCGCGCGTGCGTATTGGGAACAGATCAAGAAATAGGTTTTAGGTTTTAGGTCTTAGGTTTTAGGAGACGGGGGACGCGGAGGCCCGAACTTGAGGGAAGGGAGAGCCCGATTTCCCGCTGGAGGCAGTCATGGATATTCAGCTCGGCGACATTCTCACGATGAAAAAGCCCCATCCCTGCGGGGGAAGGGACTGGCTGGTGCTGCGCATCGGGGCGGACTTCAAGCTCCGCTGCCTGGGCTGCGGCCACGAGGTGATGGGCCCCCGGGCGAAATTTGAAAAGAACCTGCGGCAGGTGAAGCGTCCCGCCGGCGAGGCGGAAAAGGAGCGCTGATGGAAGAAAGACCGATCAAAGTCTCGGTGCTCTGCACCGCCTACAACCATGAAGCTTATATCCGCCGCTGTCTGGAGGGCTTCGTCTCCCAGGAGACGGACTTTGCCTTCGAGGTGCTGGTGAACGACGACGCGTCCTCCGACGGCACCGCCGCCGTCATCCGGGAGTACGCGCAAAAGTACCCCGGGATCATCCGCCCCTTCCTGCAGGAGAAAAACCTTTTTTCCCAGGGGGTCAACATCTACGACGCGGTGCTCTATCCCGCGGCGCGGGGGGAGTATCTTGCGCTCTGCGAGGGAGACGACTGCTGGACGGATCCGGAGAAGCTCCGGCGCCAGGCGGATTTCCTGGATGGGCATCCGGACTATTCCGCCTGCGTCCACAACAGCCTGGTGGAGCAGATCGGCTCCGGCGAAAAGCCCCGCGCCCTCTTCCCGCAGACCGGCGACCGGGACATCCCCTTTGAGACCGTGCTGCAGGGCATGAGCCATGCCTTCCACACCAGCTCCATCCTGGCCCGGCGGCAATTTCTGACCGATCCGCCGGATTTTCGGGATGTGGCCTTTTCCTACGGCTTCACCGACCATGCCATCGGTCTGTGGCTGACCATGAACGGCAAGGTTCGCTTTCTGGATCGCTGCATGTCCCTCTACCGCGTCGGCTCCAACCCCTCCGCCTGGAGCAGCGGCGTGGATCGGCAGTACGGCAAGCTGATCCGCTTCGTCACCGGCCAGCGGGAGATGCTGCAAACACTCCGTCCCCATGTGGACGCGGAACGCCGGACGCTGGTGGATCGGGAGATCCTGGCGCGGGAGTTTGAGCTGCTGTATCTGCGGGGGAAGACCGAGGAGCTGGTCAAGCCCCCCTATGAGGAGCTGTTCCGGGCCAAGCCCTTCTCCTTCCGGGCGGCGACCCGGCTGAAAAACGCCTTTCCCGCGCTGCACCGCCTGTACCGGCGGCGAAAGGGCTACCAAGACTGAACGAGATGGAAGGATCCATCCATGGACAAGAAAAGCAAAGTCGTCAGCAATTTGATATGGCGCTTCTTTGAGCGCTTCGGCGCCCAGACGGTGAACATCGTGGTGGGGATCGTGCTGGCCCGGAAGCTGGGCCCCGGCCCCGCCGGTGACATCGCCGTCATTCTGGCGGTGATCACCATTCTGCGGGTTTTTGCCGACAGCGGCATGGCCAACGCCCTCATCCAGAAGAAAGACCCGGACGAGGTGGACTTCTCCTCGGTCTTCTTCTTCAACCTGGGCTTCAGCCTGCTGCTCTACGCCGGACTGTTTCTGGCGGCGCCTCTGATCGCCCGCCACTATCAGGACATGAGCTACGTGCCCATTCTGCGGGTACTGGGCCTGCTTGTGGTGGTGTCGGGGCTGTATAACGTCCAGCAGGCCTACGTGGCCAAGACGCTGCAGTTCAAGCGCTTCTTCTTCGCCACCCTGGGCGGCACCCTGGTCTCCTGCGCGCTGAGCCTCTGGATGGCGTACCACGGCTATGGGATCTGGTCGCTGGTGGCGCTGCAGCTCTCGAGCTTCACGGTGAACACCGCGATCCTCTGGTTCACGGTGGAGTGGAGGCCCAAGCGCCTCTTTTCCCTGCGGCGGCTCAAGGGCCTGCTGTCCTACGGCTGGAAGCTGCTGGCCGCCTCCTTTCTGGACACGGTCTATCTGCAGCTCTACCCCCTGATCATCGGCTCCCGCTTCCCCAAGGCGGAGCTGGGGCAGTTTGACAAGGGCCGCAACTGGCCCGACCAGATCACCCAGAGCATCAACGCCTCCATCGACGGGGTGCTGCTGCCGGTGCTGTCCTCGGAGCAGGACGACAAGGGCCGGGTGCGGGAGATGACCCGCCGGGCCATCAAAACCAGCAGCTTCGTGATGATGCCGCTGATGGCGGGCCTGGCCGTCTGCGCCAAGCCTCTGGTGCACCTGCTGCTGGGGGAACAGTGGATGCCCTGCGTGCCCTATATGCAGATCTTCTGCGTGATCTACGCCTTCTACCCCCTGCACACCGCCAATCTCAACGCCATCAAGGCCATGGGCCGCAGCGACGTGTTCCTGGTGCTGGAGATCGTCAAAAAGGCCCTGGAGACGGGCGTGCTGCTCTTCACTCTGCGCTACGGGGTGCTGGCCATGGCCCTGGGGCAGCTCTTTTCCAGCCTGGCCGCCCAGGTCATCAACGCCTGGCCCAACCGAAAGCTGCTGGACTACTCCTACCTGCGGCAGATCGGCGATATGCTGCCCGCCATCCTGCTCTCCTGCGCCATGGGCGCGCTGGTCTGGTGTGTGACCCGCTTGGGCCTGGGGGATCTGCTCACCCTGCTGCTCCAGGTGCCCCTGGGCGTCGCCCTCTATGTGCTGGGCGCCTGGCTCCTGAAGCTGGACAGCTTCACCTATATGCTGGACTTGCTGCGGAAATTCCGCGCGAAAAAGGAGGCGGCTGAATGAAAAAGCTGCTGCTTCTGGGCGGCTCCCTCTATCTGCGCCCCGTGATCCGGGAGGCGAAGGCCCTGGGCTGCCATGTGATCACCTGCGACTATTTGCCGGAAAACCCGGCCCACCGTTATTCCGACGAGTATGTGAACGTGAGCATCGTGGAGAAGGACGCGGTGCTGGCCGTGGCACGGGAAAAACGGGTGGATGGGATCATGTCCTTCGCCTGTGACCCCGGGGTGGTCACCGCCGCCTATGTGGCAGAGGCCCTGGGCCTGCCCAATGTGGGGCCGTTGGAGTCGGTGGAGATCCTGCAGGACAAGGGGCGCTTTCGCCGCTTCCTGCGGGAAAACGGCTTCCGCGTCCCCGGCTCCCGGAGCTTCGACGATCCGGCGCAGGCCCGGGGAGAGGAGCTGCGCTTTCCCGTGATGGTCAAGCCCGTGGATTCCGCGGGCAGCAAGGGCGTCACCCGGGTGGACAGCGCGGAGGCCCTGCCCGAAGCGATCCGGACGGCCCTGTCCTTCTCCCGCTGCGGCCGCTTTGTGATCGAGGATTATATCGAGCCGCTGGGCTTTCCCTCGGATACGGAGTGCTTTTCCGTGGACGGGGAGCTGCGCTTTGTCACGTTCAACAACCAGTATTTTGACCGCCGGGCGGAAAACCCCTTCACCCCGGCGGGCTTCACCTGGCCCTCCGCCATGCCGGAGGCGGCCCAGGCGGAGCTGACGCGGGAGCTGCAGCGTCTGCTGCGGCTGCTGCGCATGGGGACGACGGTCTACAATGTGGAGTGCCGTCTGGGCGCGGACGCCGTCCCCTATCTGATGGAGGTCTCGCCCCGGGGCGGCGGCAACCGCCTGTGCGAGATGCTGCAATATACCACAGGGGTGAACCTGATCCGCTGCGCGGTACGGGCCGCCCTGGGCATGCCGGTGGAGGAGCTGCGCGCCCCGGTCTATACCGGGCACTGGGCCTACCTGGCCCTGCACAGCTATGAGAGCGGCTGCTTTGCCGGGCTCTGGATCGCGCCGGAGGTGCGGCCCTACCTGGTGGAGGAGGATCTCTGGGTGCGGCCCGGGGAGCCGGTGGAGGCTTTCACCGGCGCCAACAAGACCCTGGGCACCCTGGTGCTGAACTGGCCGGATGAAGCGTCCCGGGACGCCCGCATGGCGGCGCCCGAGACCTGGATGAAGATTCTGGTGGAGGCCTGAGAATGGAACGGGAGATCGGCGGATACCTGGAGCTGGAGCGCAATACCGGAACGCTGCTGCACGAGGGGGCTCTGGCCCTCAACAGCGGCCGGGCCGCCCTGGCCTATCTGATCGAGCAGAAGCGGATCCGCGCCATGGCCCTGCCCCGCTACGTCTGCGGCGTGGTGCGGGAGGTCTGTCTGGCCCATGGACTGCGCCTGCGCTTTTACGAGACGGAGCTGCCCTTCGCGCCCCCGGCGCCGGAGACGGAGGAGGGGGAGTGGCTCTATGTGGTGAACCACTACGGCCTGCTGGGGCAGGAGAGTCTGGCCGCCCTGGCCGCCCGAAGCCCCCGGCTCATCGTGGACAACGCCCAGGCCTATTTCGCGCCGCCCACGCCGGGGGCGGACACGCTCTACACCTGCCGGAAGTTCCTGGGCGTGCCGGACGGGGCCTTTCTCTATACCGACGCGCCGGAGCGGGCGCTGGAGCGGGATCGCTCCGCGGCGCGGATGGACTTCGTGCTGGGTCGCTTCGAGGGCCCCGCCGCGGATTTCTATGCCCGGGCCGCGGAGAACAACGACAGTCTCTCCGCCGTGCCCCTGCGCATGTCCCGGCTGACGGAAAACCTGCTGCGGGGCGTGGACTATGACCGCGTCCGGCGGCGGCGGGAGGCAAACTACGCCGTCCTGGCCGCGGCGCTGGACGGGCGCAACGTCCTCTCCGCCCCCTGTCCCCCCGGGCCCTTCGCCTATCCCTTCCTGACGGAGGACGGCCCGGCCCTGCGCAAAAAACTGATCGAGCACAAGATCTACGTCCCTCAGCTCTGGCCGGAGCTGGCCGGATCGGAGCCGCCCGGCAGCCCCTCGCGGATGCTGGCGGAGGACATCCTGCCGCTGCCCTGCGACCAGCGCTACGGAGAAGAGGACATGAGCTATCTGTTGGAGGTGCTGCAAGAATGTATGCCTTGAGAGAACTGGAACGGGAAGATGTGAAGACCATCAACGCCTGGCGCCGGGATCCGGAGCTGATCCGGCACCTTGGCGCGCCCTATCGCTTTATCGGCCCGGAGGTGGACGAGCGCTGGTTCGACGCCTACCTGCAGAAGCGGGGCAGCACCATCCGCTGCGCCGTCGTGGAGCGGGAAAAGCCCGAGGAGATCCTGGGCCTGGTGACCTTGGCGGATATCGACTGGGTGCACCGGGGCTGCGAGCTGCACATCATGATCGGCCCCGCCGCCCGGCGCGGCAAGGGCGCGGGCAGCTTCGCCGTGGAGGCCATGCTGCGCCACGCCTTTGCGGACATGGGGCTGGAGCGGGTGCAGGTGCTGCTCCTGGAGGACAATACCGCCGCCCTCGGCCTGTACCGCAAGTGCGGCTTTCAGGAGGAGGGCCTGCTGCGCCGCGCGGCCTACAAGGAGGGCGTCTGGCGGAACATGCGGGTGATGAGCGTGCTGCGGGAGGAGTGGAACGAGCGTGAGCATTAATGTCACCCGATCCTCGCTGCCGCCCTTCGAGGAGTACTGCCATGAGATCCGGGAGCTCTGGGACAGCCGCTGGCTGACCAACATGGGCGTAAAGCACCGGGCCCTGGAGGAAGCGCTGTGCGGCTATCTGGGCTGTGAACAGCTTGCGCTGTTCACCAACGGCCACCTGGCGCTGGAAAATCTGCTGGAGGCCTTTGGGCTGCGGACGGGCGAGATCATCACCACGCCCTTTACCTTCGCTTCCACTACCCACGCCATCGTCCGCTGCGGCTGCACGCCGGTGTTCTGCGACATCGACCCGGAGACCTATACCCTGGATCCCGGGAAGCTGGAGGCGCTGATCACGGAAAAGACCGTGGCGATCCTGCCGGTGCATGTCTATGGCACGCTCTGCGATGTGGAGGCCATCGACGCCGTCGCGAAAAAGCACGGCCTGCCCGTGATCTACGACGCGGCCCACGCCTTCGGGGTGTTCCGGGACGGCGTCAGCGCCGCCGCCTTCGGGGACGCGGCCATGTTCTCCTTCCATGCCACCAAGGTTTTCCACAGCATCGAAGGCGGGCTCGCGGTCTGCCGGGACGGGGAGACGCTGCAGCGCCTGAACGACCTGAAGAACTTTGGCATCCACGGCCCGGAGGATGTTCCCTTCGTGGGCGGCAACGCCAAGATGAATGAGTTTTCCGCGGCCATGGGCCTTTGCAACCTGCGCCATCTGGAGGAGGAGATCGAGAAACGCCGCCGGGTGACGGAGCGCTACCTGGCGCGGCTCGCGGGCGTGCCCGGACTGCGGCTTGCGCCGGTTCAGGCGGGCGTCCGCGCCAACTACGCCTATTTTCCGGTGGTCTTCGACGGCTTCCGCCTGACCCGAGACGAAGTCTTTGCCCGTCTGGCGGAGCAGGGGATCCACGCCCGCAAGTATTTCTATCCCCTGACCAACTCCTTTGCCTGCTACCGGGGACGCCCGGGCTTCGACCCGGCGCGCACGCCGGTGGCCGCCTATGTGGCCGACCGGGTGCTGACCCTGCCGCTGTATGCGGATCTGGAAGAGGAAACCGCAGATCGGATCTGCGATATCATCCTGAGGTGATCCTATGCGTCCCATCCTGAAAAACAAATTCTATCTCTACTTGACGGAATTTTTCGCCGGCATGTCCGTCATGGCGGTGGAGCTGGGGGCCAGCCGTCTGCTGGCGCCCTATTTCAGCTCCTCCCAGATCGTTTGGACGATCATCATCGGCACCATCATGATCGCCATGGCCCTGGGCAACATCTACGGCGGGCGCAAGGCGGACAGGGATCCCGACCCGGACAAGCTCTACCGGCGCATCCTCGTCGCCGCGGTGTGGATCGCCCTGATCCCGGTGCTGGGCAAGTATATCATCCTGGGCATCTCCGCCGTGCTGATCTTTTCCGTGAACGCCAACTTCCTGGTATGGGCGGCCTTTGCCGCCTGCATGGTGATCTTCGTCTTTCCCCTGTTCCTGCTGGGGACGGTGACGCCCTCCCTGGCCAAGTACACCATGGAGAACCTGGACGACAACGCCCGCATCGTGGGCACCCTGGGCGCGGCCAACACCATCGGCAGCATCATCGGCACCTTTGTGCCCACCTTTGTGACCATCCCCGCCGTGGGAACCTCCATCACCTTCCTGGTTTTCGCGGGGATCCTCCTGGCGCTGGCGCTGGCGTACTTCTTCAGCGGCAAGGGCAGAAAGGGCGGCGCCGTCGCGGGGCTGGTGATCTTCCTGCTCTGCTGCGCCTTCGGCCACAAGTCGAATTTCGCCTTCTGGAAGACCAATCTGCTCTACGAGGGGGAGTCGATCTACAATTACCTGCAGGTGGAGGAGACGGATCGCAGCGTGATCCTCTCCACCAACGTGCTCTTTGGCGTCCAGTCCATCCAGATGAAGGACGAGGGGCTCACTGGCATGTACTACGACTACGCCCTGGCGGGGCCGCTGATGGCCAACGCGGAGGAACGGGACGGCCTGGAGGTGCTGATCCTGGGCATGGGCACCGGCACCTACGGCAGCCAATGCGCCCGGTATTTCCCCGGGGTCACCGTGGAGGGGGTGGAGATCGACGGGAAGATCACCGCCCTGGCCCGGGAATACTTCGCCCTGCCGGATGAGGTCTCCGTCACCACCTACGACGGGCGGGCCTTCCTGCAGGCGGTGGATCGGCGCTACGACGTGATCCTGGTGGACGCCTATCAGGACATCACCATCCCCTTTCAGATGGCCTCGACGGAGTTTTTCACCCTGGTGCGGGAGCATCTGAACGAGGGCGGCGTGCTGGTGGTGAACATGAATATGCGCGGTGAGGAGGACAGCATCAACCAGTACCTGGCCGATACCATCAGCACGGTGTTCACCCAGGTCTACACCGTGGATGTTACGGGCGGCACCAACCGGGAGCTCTTTGCCTCCAACGACCCGCGGATGCTGGAGAACCTGAGCCGGAACCGCGCCCTGTGCGCGGACGCGCAGCTCCGCGGCCTGATGGAGCGGGTGGAGCAGAATCTGCGGCCCTATGCCGCGGGCGATCGGGTCATGACCGACGACAGAGCCCCGGTGGAGCTGCTGAGCATGCGGGTGATCGACGATCTGATCCGCGGGGAGCTGGAGCGCTATCGGGAGATCTATGAACGCGACGGCATCCGGGGCCTGATCGACGGGCTGTGAGACGAACGGTCGATAAAAAAAGACGGGAGAAATCCCGTCTTTTTTGTCGGAACACTCAGGAAGCAAGCTCGGTCCCCGGATAATAGTGGGCCAGGATCTCTCGGTAGTCCGCGCCCGTCTCGGCCATGACCTTGGCGCCGTACTGGCTCATGCCCACCCCATGGCCGTAGCCGGTGACGGTGAACAGGAAGCCACCCTCCTCATAGCGCAGCGTAAAGGCCGTGGAGCGCAGGGAAAAGAGCTGCCGCAGCCGAACCCCGGAGATGGAGACCCCGCCCAGACGCAGGCTCTCCACCCGTCCGCTGGCGTCCAGGCGGAGTTCTCCGATCCAGCTCTCCGCGGGGCCGGAAAAGTCCGCCTCCGGGAAGGCGGAGAGGATCACGTCCCGGAAATCCAGCGGCGCGCAGCGCAGGGTGCTCACATAGCCGGGCACGTCCGCCGCGGTCTCCGGGCTGTCCACGCTGACAAGATAGGGCTGGGGCGTCCAGATGGCGCCGCAGTCCTCCGTGGCTCCCGGGGAGGAGGAGTGGAAGGCGGCGAAGACCGGCTCGCCCCGGTAGCGCAGAGTCTGGCCGGCGGTGGCCTCCACCGCGGCGCGGATCCGGTCGGCGTTCTGGGCGTAGTCCGCGCCCCAGCGCTGGCGCTGCGCCTCCGTGTCCAGCCAGGCCTGGCAGCAGCCCGGGTCGGTGCACACGTCCGCGTCCGGGTGCTTGTGGGAGGCCGCGCAGTAGGCCGCGTAGCTTCGTGCGGCGACGGCCTGGGCCTTCAGCGCCTCGTCGGGGAAGGCCGCGGGCATTTCCGCCGCCACCACCCCGCAGAGATAGTCCTGCAGCGGCATCTCCCGGAGCTCCTCGCCCACCAGCACCCGCAGCGTCCGGATGGCGGGGGCGGCGTCGGGAGCGGCGTCGGAGGGGGAGAAGGGCGCCTCCGTCTCCCCGGGGGGCGGGGCCGTCGCCGGAACGGAGCCGCGCTGCGAGAGAAGCGCGGGCAGCAGATAGAGAAACAGCAGGGCCGCGTAGGCCAGAAGCAGGGTCTTTTTCACAGGCGATCCTCCGCGTTGACGCTCCGGGGGAAGAGCAATCTCCCGAAGCGCGGGATAAAGACTTGACGGCTTGTACAAATCAGGGTACAATCATAGACACTCAAACTTATGGAAACGGAAGCAGGATTATGCGTAAAAAACCACTTGAAATCTGTCTCTACGCGGCAGGCGCGGGGGCTTTCGGCGTCCTCCTGCGCTGGCTGGAAAACCAGCTGGCCTTCAACACCCTGCATCTGGCCGATCCCAGCGCGTTCCACGTTATGTTCCCGGCCTTTGTTCTGATTTGCGCGGCGGTGTATGCCCGCTTCATGCGCCAGATGCGGAAACAGCGCCTGGAGCTGCCCAAGGCGCCGGAGGAGGCCCTGGGAAGCGGACAGCGTATCCATATGCTGGCTGCGCTGGCGGGGGGCGGCCTGATGCTGCTGGGCGGTCTGCTGACCTTCGGAAAGAGCGAGATCGACAAGTACGTGGGGATGCTGCGGGTGCTGGCGGTGCTGGCCATGCTTTCGGGCGCCGCCTTCCCGGTGGTGCTGTACGATCTGGGACGGGGAAAGGTTCGGACCAATCTGCTCTGTGCGCTGATGCTGCTGCCCATGCTGCTGTATGCCGTCTGGCTGATCCTCAGTTACCGCTACAACGCCATCAACAGCGTGCCGCTGTCCTATTGGCCGGATATGCTGGTCGCCACGGTGAGTATGCTTGCGTATTTTCATCTGGCGGGCTTCGCTTTTCACGCGCCAAACACCTGGCGCTGCCTCTGGTCCTGTATGCTCAGCGCGATGCTGTGCATCAGCTCTTTGGCGGACAGCCGCTATACGGGCATGGAGCTCATTCTGTTGGCCACGGCGGTGCAGATGCTGTTGATGACCTGGATCATGGTGCAGAATCTCCGGAAGACGGAGACGCCCGCGACGGAACCGGCCAAGGTGGACGACGGCTTCGAGCATCTCTGAGCCGGAGCCCAAAAGCCCTGACGCATCGGGTTTTTTGAAGGAAGGATTGCCGCACCCGTGCGTGGCGAAAGCCGCGCGAACCTTGTATACAGAGAGAGCGCCCCGGTTTTTTTCCGGGGCGCTCTCTCTGTATGTGAAGAAGCGGTGCGCAGGATGTACGCGTACACGTTTTTCAGATAAAAAGCTTAAATATGACTTGCGAGATGGATTTGGGCCGGGCGAGGCGACGGCCGCAGAAAGTGCAGGTTTTCCGGCAGGGCCTCATCAGGTCACCTTGAAGCTGATCTTTACCTCCACGGTCTCTCCGCTGTCCAGGGTGAAAACCAGGGTGGCCTTGTAGGTGCCCTTTTTAAGCTCGGCCACAGGGCGAATGGTCCAGGTCGCGGTATCGGTCGTCCCGGCGGGGATGACGGCGCCGTTGCGGGAATTCAGGGTGAAGCTCTTGGCGCTGTCGCCCTGCAGGGCGACGCTCTCGATCCGCGCGTCCACGCTGCCGGGGTTCTTGACGGTGACGGCCGCGGCCTCGGGCGGGGTGTAGCCCTCCGCCTGATCCTCAAATTTGGGAGCGGTGATGGAGAGGAAGGCGTAATCGGCCTTGGTCAGCTCGCTGGGCTCGGCGCCGGGCGCGATGGCCACCGCGGTGACCGTCAGCCCCTCGTTGATCACGAGCGGCGCCAGATAGAGCAGCGGCTCCTCCTCCGACGGCACGCTGCCGTCCACGGTAAAGTAGATTGCCGCGCCCTCGGGGGCGGTGATGGTGAGAGTCTGCTCGCCGGCGTAGGTGCCCTCCGCCAGATCAAATACCGGCGCGTCCGCCTGGATGCGAAGCGTCAAGGTGCAGTCCGCGTCCAGCTCACTCAGGGTATAGCTGCCATCCTCGTTGGCGGTGAGAAGGCCCGCGTCGGTTTCGGCCTCCAGGATCCGATAGCCCTCGTGGGGACGGATGGTGCAGGTGTCCTTGTCGGTCAGGAAGCCATCCTCGTTCAAGCCCTCCAGATCAATGAGAGCGCTGTAATCCGCCGCGGTGGAAACCAGATAATAGCCGTAGATCCGCGGATCCAGGATATCCCCGTCGAAGGTGTAGACCAGGGCGCCGTTGCGATAGACGGTGCCGCCGTTGTTGTAGACGGTGCCGTCGTTGGAATACACCACGCCGCCGTTGTTGTAGACGGTGCCGCCGTTGTTGTACACGAGACCGCCGTTGTTGTACACGGTGCCCCCGTTATTGTAGACGGTGCCGCCGTTGTTGTACACGAGCTCGTCCGCCGCGGCGTAGCAGGTCTCGCCCTCCTCCACGGTGCAGGGCTCGTCCGCGTCCTCGTCCTCAGGCTCCTCTTCGTCCTCAGGCTCCTCTTCGTCCGCGGGCTCTTTTTTGTCCGCAGGCTCCTCTTCGTCCGCAGGTTCCTCTTCGTCCGCGGGCTCCGCGGGCGTTTCCTCCGCCGCGGGGGCGGCCGGCTCTTCCTCGTCGTCTTCTGCGGCCAGGGCGGCAGAGGGGATCAGGCAAAGCAAAAGCGTCAAAACCAGCAGGAGCGCGAGCCATTTGCTGCTTTTCATGGGAATTCTCCTTTCCGTTCTATGATGATGCAAAGCGGTTTTTTCCAAGGTTTCGGGCAGGGACGACGCGGGGGCCCGATCCGGATGCGGCTAGGGGAGCGTCTCCCCGATCTCGACCAGATCCCGGATGGCCGCCAGCCGTCCTTCGCCGATGCCGGGAACCGACAGCAGATCCTCCACCGAGGCAAAGGGGCCGTGGGTCTGCCGGTAGCTGACGATGGCCTCGGCCAGCACCGGGCCGATGCCGGGGAGGATCTCCAGCTCCTCCGCGGTGGCGCGGTTCAGATCCAGCTTTTCTCCCGGCAGCAGCTCCAGCGCGGCCTCTCCCTCCTCGCCGGAGAACAGGGCCTCCCGCGCGGCGGAGCGCTCGGCGTGGACAGGGCTGCTCCCGGCGAAAAAGCCCAGGGCGGAAGCCAGCGGGAGAAGGAGGAACAGCAGTGTCAGCGCGCCCATCAGCGCCAGGGCACGCCGGCCGGAAAGCCCGGGCCGCCTCATCGGGTCCCTGCGGAGAGACCCCGCGGCGCCGCAAGCGCAGTCAAGACCATCTCGCACCGTCTCCTTCCCGCGGCAAACGCATTCTTAATGCTATTGTACCATGCTTTTGCCCCGGGTGAAAGGGGCTTCCCGCAAAATTTCCGGTTTTTTCATCGCCGGGGGCACGCCGCCCGGGCAAAAACGGGGAGAAAAAGCGAGAAGGCTGCCCGCGCAGCTTTTTCGGTTTTGGCAGAAGGGACGATCTGCGCTCTTGACATCCTTCCGCAAGTAAAATACAATAATAAAAACACCGGCGGAATGAAGGGACGCGGAGCAGCGGGCTGCGCGGAGGGATGTGAGAGCATGAGACCCATCAGCGATAGAGAGTATTCGGAAGGCCTGACGCCTACCGCGGGCGTTTTCCGCCTTTCTCCGGCCCACATCATCCCCCTCAGCTTTCTGCTGGCCATCGCCGTGGGAACGCTGCTGCTCCTGCTGCCCGCCGCCACGGCGGAGGGGGCGGAGACGGATTTTCTCACCGCGCTGTTTACCTCCACCACCTCTGTCTGCGTGACGGGTCTGGTGGTGGTGGACACCTACGCCCACTGGAGCCTGTTCGGCCAGATCGTCATCCTGCTCCTGGTACAGTTGGGCGGTCTGGGGATCGTGACGGCCATCTCCATGGTGATGCTTTTCCTGCGCCGGCGCTTCTCCCTGCGGAACAGGACGCTGCTGCTGGACGCGCTGAATCTGGACAGCCGACTCGGGCTGATGTCCTTTCTGACCCGGATCTTCAAATGGACCCTGGTGGTGGAGGGGCTGGGCGCGGCGCTGTACAGCGTGGAATTCATCCCCCGCTTCGGCGCCGTCAAGGGGATCTGGGTTTCCGTGTTTACCTCGGTCTCCGCTTTCTGCAACGCGGGACTGGATATCCTCGGGCCTGACAGTCTCAGCGGCTACGCCGGCTCTCCTCTGATCCTGATCGTGACCATGACCTTGATCGTGCTGGGCGGCCTGGGCTATATCGTCTGGTTCGACGTGGGCCGCTGCGTGCGGGACGGGATCCGCTTCCGCTACACACCCCGGCAGGCCGTTCGGCGGCTGGGAGAGCACAGCCGTCTTGTCCTGCGGCTGACCCTGGGGCTCATTCTCCTGGGCGCGCTGCTGATCTTCCTGGCGGAGTACCGGAATCCGGCCACCTTGGGAAGCATGAGCGCGGGCGACAAGGTTCTGAACAGCCTGTTCCAGTCGGTGACCTTCCGAACGGCGGGCTTTTATTCCGTGCCCCAGGAGGAGCTCGGCCCATTCTCCTGCCTGGTCGGCTATCTCTGGATGTTCATCGGCGGCTCGCCCATCGGGACGGCGGGCGGCGTCAAGACCGTCACCATGTTCCTGGTGTTTGCCAACGCCATCTCTTACGCCAACTCCAGAAGGGCGACCACCCTTTTTCGCCGGCGGATCTCCGACGAGCTGATGCAGAAGGCCGCGGCCATCGTGATGATCAGCTTTCTCACGCTGCTGGTTTCCACCCTTCTGCTGCTGGCGCTGGAGCCGGTGAACCTGGTGGATGGGCTGTTTGAGGCGGTCAGCGCCGTGGCCACCGTGGGTCTTTCCAGGGGGCTGACGCCGTCGCTGCATACGGCGGGGCGGATCGTCATTATCGCGACGATGTATCTGGGGCGCATCGGCCCCATCTCCATGGCGCTGTTCCTGGCCCGGCCAAAGCCCGGAAAAGGCAGCGTGACATACGGTGAAGGCAAGTTTTATGTGGGATAGGAAGGATGAACGATGAGCAGATCGATCGCAGTACTGGGACTGGGCAAATTCGGCAGCAGTCTCGCGGAAAACCTGTATTCCCTGGGTATGGATTTGATGGTCGTGGATCGGGATCCGGAACGGATCCGTGAATTTGCGTCCAAGTCCACCATCGCGGTCTGTGCCAACCTGGAAAACGAGGAAGAGATCCAGGAGCTGGATCTGAAGCACATGGACATGGTCGTGGTTTGCATGGGGACTTCTCTGGCTCCCAGCGTTATGTGCGTCATGGAGGCGAAAAACCAGGGCGTTCCTTTCGTCATGGCAAAGGCGCTCTCCAAGCAGATGGGCTCGATCCTCAAAAAGGTCGGCGCGGATCAGGTGATCAATCCGGAGGCGGAAAGCGGCATGCGCACGGCCCGTGCGCTGGCCTCTCCCACGATCCTGGATCTGTTTGACGTGGGGGAAAACCTCTGTATGATCGAGATGGTCCCGGACAAGAAGTGGGTGGGGAAGACCCTGCTGGAGCTCAATCTGCGGCAGAAGCGGGGGATCAACGTCATCGCCATGAAGGAGACCGGCAATACCTGGACTTATCTGGACGCCAACTCTCCCATCCGGGAAAACGCCACCCTGCTGGTGGTCCTGGAAAAAAAGCATCTGGATCAGTTTTGAAAAAGCGGAAAGAAAGGTGCTGTGAAAAACACGGTTTTTCACAGCACCTTTCTTGCGTTTGGCCCTCCGGAGCTTCCGGGGCCTTCATGCTTTCCGACGCAGGCCGCAGAGCCGGCAGCACAGCTCAAAGAGCGGCGGGCAGCGGCGCAGCAGAACCAGCAGAAACCGGCGTTTTCGTTTCATCCCGCCGGGGATTCGGTCCAGCGCACGCAGAGCTTGGCGGCTTTCGACGGAGCAAACGTCTGCCGGATCCTCCTCTCTGCGCATGGCATAGGTCAGGCAGACGGCGACGCGGCGCGCCAGCAGAAGCTGTGGGTCGTAGCCCCAGGCCTGCAGCGCGCGATTGCGCGCCGTGTGCATGGCGTAATAGCCCTCCATTGCCCGATCTGAACGCAGGGTGATATTGCTGCCTCTTCGTTTCCGGTAATAGTAAAGCACCCGGTCCAGCGAAAAAAACCTCTCTGCCTGCAGGAGGGGGCGGTAAGTTGTGCCCACGTCCGCATAGGCGGGAACCTCTGGAAAGCGGATATCCCGAAACAAACTTCGCTTCCAGAGCTTGTCCCAGACATAGGAGCCGGAAGCGCCGAAGAGCAGATCCAGCGCGGTGCGCTTGTCGATCTGTCCTGTCGGCACCAAGCCGGCAAGGGGCAGGATCGCGCCGTCCTCCCTGGTGCGCTGGTAGCGAAAGAACACCAGATCTGCGCCGCGCTCCACCGCGCAGCGCCAGGGCACTTCGCAGAAATCCGGCTCCACCCAATCGTCGGCGTCCACGAACATCAAGTATTCTCCGACGGCCTCCTCCAGACTCCGGTTCCGCACATGAGAAAGGCCGTGGTTTTCCTGATGGATCACCCGGAAACGAAGATCCCGCGCGGCGTATGCGTCGCAGATCGCCCCGCTTTCGTCGGAGGAGCCGTCGTCGATCAACAGGATCTCGATGTCCCGCATGGTCTGGGCCGCAAGACTGTCCAGGCAGCGGGGCAGAAAGGACGCGACATTGTAGACCGGAACCAGCACGCTGATCTGGACGCTTTTTTCTTCCATGCTTTGTTTGCTCCTTTATTCCGCGCTTGCCGTGATCAGAGCCAGGGAGATCGCCGGCGCCGCCCGGCCGGAAAGCTTTTCCGGCGCGCTTATCGTTTCCAGGTATGGGGACTGAACAGCACCAGGATGGGATAGATCTCCAGTCTGCCCATCAGCATGGCCATGGTCAGCAGCAGCTTGCTGCGAACCGAAAAGAAGGCGAAGCTTCCCGCGGGGCCGATGACCCGGGTCATGCCGGGGCCGATGTTCGACAGGCAGCTCAGGGAGGCGGTAAAGCCGGTGGCGATATCCACCCCGTCCAGACTCACCAGGAACGAAAAGAGCAGCAGCAGGGCGATATACACCGTGAAGAAGGTGGCCGCGGCTTTGACGGTGCTCTTTTCCACCCGCTTGCCGTCCAGCTGGACCCGGGTGACGCTGCGGGGACGGATCATCTGCCGCAGCTCCGCCACGGCGCTCTTGCTCAGGATGATCAGCCGGGAGACCTTGATGCCGCCGCCGGTGCTGCCCGCGCAGGCGCCGCAGAGCATCAGCAGCATCAGGATCCACTTGCCGTACTCCGGCCAGTCCCTGGTGAAATCCACTGTACCGAAGCCAGTGGTGCTCATGACGGTGCCCACGTTGAAGAAGGCCTGGTGCACCGTCTCACCTAGACTGCCGTAGATCTTGCGGATGCCGAGACAGAGCAGCAGGACGCTGCCGAAGATGATGCCCAGATACCAGTGCAGCTCCTCGCTCTTCAGCGCATCCTTCCAGTGGCCGGCGAGGATCAGAAAATACAGGTTGAAGTTCACGCCGAAAAGGAACATGAACACGGTGACCACCGTCTCGATGTAGGCGCTGCCGAAGCCGCCGATGCTGGCGGGATTGGTGGAGAAGCCGCCGGTGCCCGCGGTGGAGCAGGCGTGCAGCAACGCGTCGTAAAAACTCATGCCGCCGAAGAGCAGCAGCACCGTCTCCGTCAGGGTCAGTCCGATATAGATGAGATAGAGCATCCGGGCGGTCTTCCTGGCCCGGGGCACCAGCTTGCCCACGGTGGGGCCGGGAACCTCGGCGCGCATGATGTGCATGGAGTGCTCCCCGCTCATGGGCAGCACCGCCATCAGGAACACCAGAACGCCCATACCGCCGATCCAGTGGGTGAACAGACGCCAGAACATGTCGCCGCGGTGGTTCGCGGTCATGGCGGCGATATCCGTCACCACGCTGGCGCCGGTGGTGGTGAGGCCCGAGGCGGTTTCGAACACCGCGTCCACATAGTGGGGAATGCTGCCGGAGAGCACGAAGGGCAGGGCGCCCAGCAGGGATATGCAGATCCAGCCCAGACCCACGATCACAAAGCCGTCCCTGGCCACCAGAGAATTGGTGCGGGGCTTCGGGAGCAGCAGCAGGCCGCCCAGAGCCGCGGTGACGGCCATGGAGATGATAAAGTTCCACACGCTCTCCCCGTACCAGAGCCCGGCGATCAGCGGCAGCAGCATCAGCCCCGCATAGATCAGCAGGATCCAGCCCAGGACACGGGCGATCATTCGATAGTTCATCTGCTCTCCTCCAAAAGGACGATACTGACAGGACGGCAGAGACCTGCCGCCGGAAGTCGGGCGGGCTTCAATTCTCCTCGCCCAAGATGGCGTCCATATTCTGCAGCCTGCCTGCCGCCGTTACAATCACCGCGTGGTCTCCGGGCAGGATACAACTGTTGCCGTCGGGGAAGATGCTCTTGTTGCCCCGGATGATGGCGCAGATCAGGATGTGCGGCCGCAGATTCAGATCCTTCAGCGGGATGTTCACGCAGGCGGATTCGCTGCTGACCTTGAACTCCAGAGCCTCCACCTTTCCGTCCGCCAGGCGGTAGAGGGTCTCCATGCTGCCGCCCATGGAATTGCTCATGGCGCGGACGTAGCGTGTCAACTGCTGGGACACGATCTCCTTGGGGGAAACGATGCAGCTCAGTCCCACGTTCTCCAGAATATCGTCCAGATATTCCCGGTTGACCTTGACCACCACGTTTTTCACGCCCCGGCTCTTGGCAAACAGGGAGGTGATGATGTTGTCCTCATCGTCGCCGGTGAGGGCCACGAAAGCGTCCGCGGAGGACAGCCCGTCCTCCTGCAGCACGTCGCTGAGGGTGGCGTCCCCACAGACGATGTGGGCCTTGGGGATCAGATCGCAGAGCCGGTCGCAGCGCTCCCGATCCCGCTCCACCACGGTCACGTCCATGCCGTTCTCCTGCAGCATCCGGGTCAGGTAGACGGTGCTGCGGCCGCCGCCCATAATCATCACCCGGCGAACCGGGCGCGTGTACTGGCCGATGGCGGAGAAGAAGCGGCGCAGCTCCGCGGACTGTCCGGTGATGCTCAGCCGATCGCCGGCCCGGAGGACAAAGTCGCCGTTGGGGATCATGGCCTCTTTGCCGCGCTCCACCAGACTCACCAGGATCTTGGCGCCGAAGCGCTTGACCAGCTCCTTCAGCGCGACGCCCTCCAGCTTGCCGCCCAGGGGGATCTTGTGCTCCACGATCTCCACGCTGCCCTTGGAGAAGGAGTCCACCCGCACGGCGCCGGGAAAGCGAAGCGTACGGGAGATCTCCTTGGCGCACTCGTATTCCGGGTTCACGATGACGGACAGCCCCAGGGCCTCCCGCAGAAACTCGGTCTGGTGCAGGTATTCCGGGTCACGAACCCGGGCGATCACATGGGCGGTGCCCAGCTTTCGGGCGGAAATGCCGCAGACCATGTTGACCTCGTCCTTCTCGGTGGCGGCCAGCAGGAGATCGGCCTTTTCCGCGCCCGCTTCCCGCAGCGTTTCGGCACTGGTGGCGCTGCCCTCCACACAGATTACGTCCAGATCGTTGGAAAGAGCCAGGATGGTTTCCGGATCCTGATCGATGATGGTGATATCGTGACCTTCCTCCGCCAGGAGGGCGGCTACGGACTGGCCAACCTTTCCCGCACCGGCAATGATGATTTTCAAGGCGACCTCCCCCTTTGCGCACATTATTTCATTTCATTGTATCATTTCTCTTCCCTCTTGTAAAGTTTTTCCGCGCTTTCCGCGGGAAGGGCCTTCCCGCCGCCGCCTCCCTCTTGCGGAACCGGGCGCTTCGGGGTATAATACATTGTTATCAATCAGAAAAGAGGAGCTTTCATGTTTCAGGGCTTTTCTCAAGAGACCGGGGAATTTCTGTGGGAGCTGAGCTTCCACAACGAGCGGCCCTGGTTTCTGGAGCACAAGGAACAGTTCGAGCGGGTGCTCAACACCCCCTTCAAGGAGCTGGCGAGAGAGACCGCCGCGCTTTTGCAGGAGCGCTTTCCGGAGATGGCGGTGCGGAGCCACGTCTCCCGGATCTATCGGGACGCCCGGCGGCTCTTCGGCCGGGGGCCCTACAAGGATCACCTGTGGTTCACCCTGTGGGACGAGGTCGGCGGGAAGGACGGCCCCGCCTTCTGGTTCGAGATCGGCGCGGCCACCTATAGCTACGGCATGGGCTTTTTCGAGGCGGCCCCGGCGGAGATGGAGCTTTATCGCCGCAGCATCGACGCAAACCCCGCCCGCTTTGCCCGCCTGGCGGAGGATCTTGCCGCTAAGGGGACATACAAGGTCATCGGCCCGACCTACGCCCGGCCCAAGGGGAGCTACGCCGAGCCGGTGCGCAGTTGGTACGAGCGCAAATGGGTCGGCGCGGAAGCCCTGCGGGATCTGGCGGGGGAGGCGTTTACCGCGGCCCTGCCCGGCGTCCTGGCGGACGCCTATGCGGAATTGACTCCCATGTACCGCTTCCTGCTGGAGGTTCACCTGGCCGCCGGCAGGGCGGGGAAGTCCGAGGAAAAGGAGGGCCGTCATGGATAAGCTGGTTACCGTCATCGTTCCCGCCTGGAACGCGGAAAAATATTTGGAGGCATCCCTGCGCAGCGTCCTGAACCAGACGCACCGGGCCCTGCGTGTCCTGGTGATCGACGACGGCTCCACCGACGGCACGGCGGAGATCCTCGCCCGGCTCCGGGAGGAGGATCCCAGGCTGGATTTCCGCACCGTGGCCAACGGCGGCCCCGCCGCCGCCCGGAACCGGGCCCTGGAGCTGCTCCCGGCGGGGACGGACTACGTCATGTTCCTGGACGCGGACGATCTGCTGCTGCCGGACGCGCTGGCGTATGCGCTGACAGGGAGCGAGGGCGCGGAAATCACGATTTTCGGCTTCTCCATCCAGCGGCCGGACGGCAGTCTGCGGGACTATTGCGAGCCGGAGCGGCTGCTGGACCGCGGCGCGCTGGGGAAGGAGCTTCCCCGGCTGTACAAGGCCAATCTTCTCAACCAGGTCTGGGCCAAGCTCTACGCGGCCCCGCTGCTGGAGGGGCTCCGCTTCCCGGACTACCGCTGGGGGGAGGATCGGCTTTTCCTCTTTGACGCGCTGGAGCGGGCGCAGACCGTGAAAATCCTGCCGGAGAGCAAGCACCGCTACGTCATGCACGAGGGAGAAAGTCTCATCACCCGGTATTATGATAAGAAGTTCCACGTATGCTGTGCAATAGACGGGCGCGTGGAAGCCCTGGGCGCGGCGCTGGGTACGGACGCGGCGGGGGAGGCGGATTTCCGTTACATGTTCGCCAAAAGCGTGTTCTCCTGCCTGACGAACCTCTATGCCCGCTCCTGCAGGCTGAGCCGGGCGGAAAAGCGGGAGATCGCCCGGCGCATCGGAAACGACGAGCAGGTTCGGCGCCGCTGCCGGGACTGCTCCGGCGGGCTTCCCACGAGGCTGCTGTGCGCGGTCGTGCGCAGCGGGCGGCCGGGACTGACGCTTTTCTGCTTCCGGCTGGTGGCCTGGGCGGGGGAGCGCTTCCCCAGGCTGTTTTTGAAGCTGAAGCACAGGAAGTAAACTCTTGCCAAGCGCACACTTTTGCGCTATAATCAGGCACATCTTTTCAGGAAAGGGGGCTGCGGCCTTGGACAATCGACCCATCGGCGTCTTCGACTCCGGCTTGGGCGGGCTTACCGCTCTGCAGGAGCTGCGCCGGCGGATGCCGGAGGCGGATTTCGTGTACTTCGGCGACACCGGCCGCCTGCCCTACGGAGAAAAGACGGTGCCCCAGCTTCGCTGCATGGCGCGGCAGGATCTGGCGCTGATCGCCTCCTACGGCGTCAAGGCCATCCTGGTGGCCTGCGGCACGCTCTCCAGCAATACCCCAGAGCTGCTGGACGCCTTTCCGATCCCCAGCTTCGGCGTGCTGCGCCCCAGTGTGGAGGCCATGGCCCGGACGCCGGGGGACGGCGCCCTGGGGATCCTGGCCACCGCCGCCACCATCCGCAGCGGCGCTTTCGAGCGGGCCCTGCGGCTCGCCTGCCCGGGGCGGGAGATCATCCCCGTGCCCTGCCCGGAGCTGGTGCCCCTGATCGAGAGCGGCCATACCGAGCCCGGGGATCCGCTGCTGCGAAAGGCGGCGGAGGAGTATACGGCCCCCCTGCGCGGGGCTTCGGCGGTGCTGCTGGGCTGCACCCACTACGGCATCGTGGAGGAGGCCCTGCGCCGCTTCCTGGGGCCGGAAACGGCGCTGGTCAGCGCCTCCGCCTGCGGCGCCGCGGCCGTGACCGCCTTTCTGGACGCGCGGGAGCTGCGCGGCGGAAGCGGAGAGGAACGCTATCTCACCAGCGGCGACCCGATACTTTTTGCAGACGCCGCCGCGCGGCTGCTTGGCCGTACCATCGGCGAAAAGCTGGAGCGGCTGCCCGTTATGAGGATCGAGATATGATGAAGGACGTTGTCATCTCCATCAACAGCACCTTCGCCTATGAGGACGGAGAGGAGCAGCGCATGGAGTTTTCCACAGACGGATATTATTTTTATGAAGACCAGGTGGGTTGCCTCAGCTACGAGGAGACGGAGGTCACCGGGATGGAGGGCACCCGCACCAGCCTCTTTGTCATGCCCGACCAGGTGGTGGTGGATCGGGAGGGCACGGTGACCAGCCGGATGGTGTTCAA
>JAEEGI010003042.1_pt1 | contig 40335 bp, 31 predicted proteins | sample 8958751 | NCBI WGS metagenome assembly JAEEGI01 (sample SAMN16246545, study PRJNA631951) | gut metagenome | biome: gut microbiome; feature: rumen; material: KS-attached | host: Bos | place: Iran: Karaj | collected 2018-10 | reverse complement strand
AACAGACTATCATCTGGAGGTCACAAATGACCGAATACAAATATGCCAAATGACCAAGCGAAAGAAAGCCAAACAACCAAATTACGCATAAAATTGACCGAAAAACAGGTTTTTTATAGTTTTTTCAACAAAAAACTTGTAAAAAATCTCAAAAAGGTGCATCCTTGTACTGTAAAAAATCTCAAAAAGGTGTAGAATGTAAAAGATGGGAAATCTCAAAAAGGTGTAAAAGGCATTATTATGAAACGTAAAATCTATCAGCAACTCCTTGATTGGAAGGAAAAAAGGAATGGTGAAGTGGCACTACTCGTAGAGGGAGCGCGACGCATCGGAAAGAGCTATATCGTAGAGGAGTTCGCCAAGAGTGAGTATGAGTCATATATTCTCATCGACTTCAATAAGGCTCCCCAGATGGTCAGAGAATGGTTCGACCTCTATCTGGAAGACCTTGACACGCTGTTCCTCTATCTAAGTCAGCACTACAAAGTGAGACTTCATGAGCGCAAGTCGCTTATCATTTTTGATGAGGTTCAGTTGTGTCCCAAAGCGAGAGCAGCTATCAAGTTTCTGGTGGCAGACAGAAGGTATGACTATATTGAGACAGGATCTTTGGTAAGTATCAAGAAAAACACGCAAGGTATCGTACTCCCTTCGGAAGAACGTCCTATACAGATGTACCCGATGGACTTTGAAGAGTTCCTTTGGGCTACAGGTAACGACATGCTGATGGACTTGATACGGAAGATGTACGCAGAGCGGAAGCCGATGGGACAGGCTTTCCATCGTCAGGCTATGGATGCTTTCCGCCTCTATATGATAGTGGGAGGAATGCCCCAAGCGGTCAAGAAGTATGTTGAGACCAAGGACTTTGATGCCGTTGATGCTGCCAAGCGTGATGTGCTGACTATCTATCGTAATGACATCTTCAATTATGCTGGTAAGATAGCCGACAAGGTGGTGTCAATCTTTGATCAGATTCCTCCTCAGTTATCCAAGCATGAAAAGAAATTCCGCTTGTCAGCCCTAAAACCAGGTGCGAAATATCGTGATTGGGACGATGCTTTCTTCTGGCTGAAGGATGCGAGAGTTGTCAACATCTGCTACAATTCGGCAGAGCCGAACATCGGACTGAAGATGAACGAAGACCGCACGACATTGAAGTGCTATATGAACGATACGGGCTTGCTGATCAGTCATGCTTTCGATGAAAAGGGCATTGTCTCATCTGAGATTTACCAGAAACTGCTTTTTGGAAAACTGGAGGTGAACGAGGGAATGCTCATTGAGAATATTGTGGCTCAAATGTTGACAGCCAGCGGTAACAAGCTCTTTTTCTATAGTAAATCATCAGAGGAAGCCGAGGAACGTATGGAAATCGACTTCCTGCTCCAAAAGGACAAAGTGACCAGCCGTCATAATATCCGTCCAATAGAAGTCAAGAGTGGCAAGAACTACACGTTATCTTCCCTGACGAAGTGTATGAAGAAGTTTGGAGAATATATGACCACTCCTACCATTTTGCATGCAGCCGACTATAAAGTAGAGGGCGATGTCACCTATCTTCCTCTTTACATGACACCCTTATTGTAAGTGCAAGGGGACTGAAACAGTTTGTTTATACAAAAACATCAGCAACTCGAATTTCTTCTAAGTTGCTGATTTTTTAACGTGGACCAGCTTGGGCTTGAACCAAGGACCTCCAGATTATGAGCTTTTTCCATAGTAATTTCACGAAATCACAAATAATGCTAAATATCGGTAAATAAATGAGTTACAAATTTTGTGTATTGCAGAAAAATTCGTAAATTTGCACCGAATTTAGGGGTCTATGTTCACCTCATGTTCACCAAATATTATTCGTAAATGCCTGTAAATAAAGGATTCTGCCATGCCAAAGAAGATTTTTATGTTCACCGATTCGGCTGATTTGGCCAATTTCAGCTACAAGGGTGTCTATGTGTCGCTTACCATTGACACGCGAAAATGGACTGTTACCCAAAGGGATGAAGCTGGTCGCCCAGCTGAACATGACCAGGCTCAAGAGTTACCAATTGTCCTGAGAGTAACCAAGGATTCTAAGCGGCTTTATCTGCCTATTGGCGAAAAATACACATGGAATAATTGGTTAGAGATGTGTAAGCATGAACAAAGTACAAGAGTTAGAGCCGATTCTGAGAAGAGGGCAAACTTAAAGCAACATCTTGCCAAAATAAAGCCGACAATTTGTGAAATGGCAGATGCTGGCACATTCTCTCTTGTTAGGTTGAAAAACGTATATAACGGAGTTGCTGATGATAACGTTACGATATATTCTATTTGGGATGAATATATTCAAAAGAAGAAAGATGATGGCAAGGCTGGTACCGCGAGAGTTGGCAGAGACATCAGGAATAGGTTTATCAAAGACAACGGTATGGACGTTGTATTTGCCGACATTGACCATTCTTTCATACAGAAATGGGCAACGAAGATGAAGAAAGCAGGACTTAGCACAACCTATACAGGCATTGTGTTACGTTCGTTCCGCACTATAGTTAATATTGCCATCAATAAGGGTTTTATAAAAGGTACCACTAAGGAGATGTTTAAGGATTCTGGCTACAATAAAAAAGCTAGTCGCAAACATGAGTTCCTCGATGTGCCAACTATGCGTCAGTTGTATGAGTTTTGGGAGAAGGATGAAGCAACGGATGAAAATGGTAACGAGCTTTACATTCCAAGGGACAAGCACGCATTGTTCCGTGACCTTGGACTATTTCTTTTCATGTACCTTGGCGATGGGCAGAACTTGGCGGACACATTGCGGTTAGAGTATGACGGGTGGTATTTTGCCACCCACGGAAAGCAATTGAGATTCTATCGCCATAAGACCAAAGAGCGCAATGAAGATGCCAGCGAGGTTATCTTCCCTGTTACACCTGAGATAAAGAAGATACTCGACAAGTATGCCAATGAGCCCAAACTCGGTCAGCGCGTTTTCCCTATCATGAGTCAGCTCCTAACTCCTGAAAAAGAAATTTGGGTGATACAACGATACAACAAATACATTCGTAAGCATATGGGTAAGGTCGCAGAACACCTTGGTATGGAGCAAAGGCCGTCACCTACATGGGCCCGTCATAGTTTCGCTACGAACCTGAATAATTCTGGTCGAGTACCTTATAAATATATTAGTGATAGCATGGGGCATAGTAGCAATGGCGACATCACTTCAAACTATATCGGCACCTATCCGCTAGAAAAGATGCTGGAATACAATGCCTATCTGCTCAAAGATCCGAAACCAGAGGACAAAAAGGCAGCTTTGCTTGAATTGTTAAAGGGGATGAGTGCGGAGGAGCGTGCCGCACTGATGGCTGAAGCTTCAAAATAAGTTATAATCTGGCGCAATCTCAACTTTTTTGTAAGATTGCGCCAAGTTATAAAGTCAAATGTCGCATAATCAGATATCACTCAATGGGAGATTTTGGGGTCAAATATGCAAATTATACTAAACAAATCTCAAAAATTACAAGATTTTGTCTTTTATAAAAGATAAAATTGTTATCTTTGCAGCAAATTTCATCTATAAAAGATATGAAAGCAATTGTGAGACAAAGTTATCTTGACAAGATAGCGAAGCATCTTGGTAAGGACACCATCATTATCATAGTCGGTCAACGACGTGTGGGAAAGAGCTACACTCTACGCCTCTTTAGGGATAAGGTTGCAGAAGATATTCATGCAAACATTATCTTCATTGACAAAGAGAAACATGAGTTTGCCGACATTCAGACTGACAGGGACTTGAATGCTTATATTGATGAACGGCGAGACAAGACAAAGACCAACTATATCCTAATAGATGAAGTTCAGGATATAGAAGGTTTCGAGAACAGTATCCGCAGTTATTATGAGGAGCCAGATATTGAAATAGTTGTAACAGGCTCCAACTCCAATATGCTCAGTAGTGACTTGGCTAACAAAATAGGCGGTCGCTACAAGGAAATCTTCGTTCAGGCACTAAGCTATGAGGAATTCATGAAGTTTCACAACTTGTCCGACAGTGATGATACGTTAGCAAAGTTTATTCAGTTTGGTGGATTGCCTGGTTTGAAAAAGATAGGATTTGACGAACAGGATGCAAGGGAGTACCAGATGGATGTCTATAGCACCGTATTGCTGAAGGATGTTATCAAGCGGAATAATATCCGCAATGTGCCTTTTCTGGAGAACCTTGTTCATTTCCTTGCTGACAATGCAGGGAAAATCATTTCTGCCAACAGCATAGCAAAGTATATGCGGTCGCAAGGTGAGAGCATCACCTCCACTGCCATCATCAATTATGCCAAATACCTGTGCGAATCATACATGATCCACAAGGTGAATAGGTATGACATTCACGGACGAAAGATATTTGAGAGCAACGATAAATTCTACTTTGAAGACAATGGCCTTCGCAATGCTCTTGTAGGTGGTTCACGCGAGAGGGACATTGAGAAGGTGATAGAGAATATCATCTACAATCATCTTGTACGCCTGGGCTATGAAGTGATGGTCGGACAACTTCAGGCTGGCGAAATTGATTTTGTCTGCACAAAGCCCAAAGGCGAAAGGATCTATGTGCAGGCTTCCTACATTATAGCCGACGATAACACATATGAGCGTGAGTTTGGTAATCTCCGTGCCATCAAAGACAACTATCCCAAATATGTCATCTCTATGACACCATTGGTTACCAAGTCTGATGACAATGGCATAACCCATCTTCATCTCAGGAGGTTCTTAACGGAAGGGTTGGAGAGGTAACATGTATGACTTTTCCACGTATAAATCACCGTTTATTCCGCTATGGAGCCACAAAACTGGCGGTTTTAGCGGAATAAACACGATTTTATCCCGAATTTAACATTTCAAAGTGCTTCTAAATGGATGAAAAGGTATTATTAGACTGGAAAGAAGTTCACGCCGATATATATTCCAAGTTCAAGCAAGACTGGGAGGCACAGTTGCAGAAGCCCTGTCATGAAACCATTCTTGAATTGGGCGACAATGAGGATGCGGACTCCTTGCAACAGGCTATGGCCAGCCTTGCTTCAGTCACATCGCAGGGCAATTTCGACATCGAACAATTGTATGCCAAGGCTGTAGAGCAGAAGGACGAAGCAGCCTATTGTCTGTGTTGCTATCTCGTCTTTGATGATGGTGCGGAGCAGCTTGCCAAAGCTTTCAAGGAAAAGGCAAAAGAGAGTGGTACCAAGACAATCACGGATGCACTGAGTGACTACATCCGCTTCCGCAAGCAGAATCAGCAACAAGAAACAGCCGAGGTAACTACCAATGAACTGAACATATTGACCCTTCGCCGCTGGCACTACGATCATCCAGAGGAGTATGCGGAGTTTCTGTCTTTATTCCAAAAGGCATACGAAGGCGACATGACCTTCATTCAGAACAACTTCTTCTTCCTCATCGAATCTCTCAACTTCACAGGGGTAAAGGGCATGATGGCAGTTGCAGCCAGTCTGTTCCCTGGCAACAACCACTATGTGCAACGGTTGACATCCTCTGAGGGTAATCCCCTGAAGGGTCGCTTTGCGGAATTGCTTGAATCCACCATCAACAATGAAGCCATCCGTGAAAGAATGCTTCGCAAGAATCCCTACCTGTTCAGCCTGTACTACTGGCTTGTCTTCGATGACGGCTTCCTTCATGCAGCCGACCTCATTTCCCATACCTTCTTGCAAGACAACGCTCCCGCTTGGCAGAAGATGGTAGGCAGTCAAGCCGTAGAAGCCCTTATCAGCACCAGCGTTGACAAAGCGCATTACACCAAAGCACAGTGGCAAGAAGTCAGTCGAAAGATAAAGAAGGGCGAGGCAAGGCAGGTTGTTAAAGCCGCCTTACTCGATGTTCAAGGTCGCAGAGGAAGAAAGGCAACGTATGTCATTCTGGAGGAAATGCTGCCAAAGGAACATGTTGCAGTCCTAACCGCAGAAATTCACAAGGTGCTTTCAGAATGGAAGCAATATGATGACACCGATTCCGTCTTGGCCTACATCTTCGCCGCATTGGTAGAAGGTGGAATTGCAGACGGTGAATACAACTACCGAACGTTCCATGCCGCCATGCGCGAGAAGTTTCCTGATTACAATATCAGCAAGGGCTTCGACTGGGCAGAGGCGGTCTATAATGCCATTATGCCCAACAACGATGATAGTAATCTCAATGTTTCGGAAAACCACATCGTAAGAGGGCGTAGGTATGCCAGAGACATCAGACTACGATTACAGTTGGCTATCAATCCGAAAATCAGTTGAAGTTCAGTCTGTTGCACAAGAACGTCTGTGGCATCAAACCACATTCGCATTTTACGAAGGTGGTTCCTATGTCACAGAATGTCATAAAACTGAAAATAATTCAATTTTTGACGTTATTTTTATTTATTTTACGTTTTGTTGATGGCGGAATGAATTATTTTCTGTATCTTTGTACCCAATAACAACCATTACAATGGAAGAGAATAGAGATTTGAATCGAATCAAGGTAATGCTGGCAGAAAAGAAGCGTACCAACAAATGGGTGGCAGAACAACTAGGAGTTAATGCCGCAACAGTCAGCAAATGGTGTACAAATTCATCGCAGCCACCGCTGGAAATGCTGATGAAGATGTCGAAACTGCTGAACGTAGATCTTAAAGACCTCGTCAGATTTGAAGAACTTGATAAAAATGCAGAATAAGTATGTATAAGATAACCTGGGACAAAGAGACTGGCGGGGTGCTATTGCATTCCCGCATCGTGGATGGTACGCTTGGTACTTCTCCACGTCCTGTGTTCTGGGAAGAACTCGATTTGTTGAAGTTGAATGAGCTTGGATGGAAGTATCCTCACTGTGAGGAGCCACTTCTTTGGGCCATCAACAAACAGTACTGGTATCGTGGTGAGCTGGTTTTCGAAGTCAAGGGAGCCAACATCTATGACGAGGCGACGGTAGTTTTTCAGCCAAGGAAGGAAGCCCTGAAGTTGAAACCTGTCAACGTGAAGAAGATGTTGGAAAACTGTAAGGAATATATGTTCCTGTTGGAAAGTGAAGCTATAGAGTTCATTCACGAGACCTATATCCAATATGCAGGATCGCGAAAGAGCGTGCAGAGTGTTGCTGCCAACCAGCTCGACTATGAGGCGTTGGCTGCAAGAGCAGAGAAGAAGTCGAAGACGAAGATGGCTATTGTTAAGGAAGACTGCGATTCCTTTGAGATCGTTCCTCTTGACAAGGCTGAAGAGCAAGGTCGTAAGATTTACCAGACTACCAAGATAGACAAGTTCCTTGCCTCCTTCTCTGGTGGAAAGGATAGTCAGGTCGTCCTTGACCTCTGCACCCGTGCCATCCCAAGCACAGACTTTGAGGTGATTTATAGCGATACCGGCTATGAACTACCACCTTCGCTCTTTCTCTATGAAGACGTACAAAAGCACTATAAAGAGCTTTACCCTGATTTAAAGTTTTCCGTGGCAAGGAACCACGAAAGCGTCCTGAACTATTGGGATAAGATTGGTACACCCAGCGATACCCATAGATGGTGTTGTTCCATTATGAAGACAGCACCATTGTATAGAGGGTTGAAGCAGGACGGTACTAACAAGCAGGCTAAAGTCCTCACATTTGACGGTGTTAGAGCCGAAGAAAGTGTTAAGCGAGGTGCCTATATGCGTGTTGGTAAAGGTAAACATACGACCATTACCAATGCGCATCCTATCATTAACTGGAACGCAGTAGAGATTTTCTTGTACCTCTTTAAGCACGACCTTCCCATTAACGAAGCCTACCGTTACGGAAAAGCCCGCGTCGGATGCCTGATTTGTCCGTTCTCCACAGCGTGGGATGACATGATAGCATCAAAGCGATATGGCACGGAGCTTAAACCGTTCACCGAAAGGCTTGTTGCATGGTCCAAAGACAGTAAGATTGGTAAAGTCGATGAGTTTATCAAGGAAAGGCGTTGGAAGATCAAAGCGATAGGAAACACCGATTTGGTAAAAACCGCCGTTTCCTTCTCCGATGCCAACAACAGCTTTACGGCAACCGTCAAGAACCCGCTTCATTCAGTTTATGAATGGCTGCCAGCACTATGCGAATATACAGTTGAACAAAAGGACAACGTAGATAAAGGCTCACTGCGCTTTGACGGCAATGTCTATGACTTCCATCTCAAATATGAGAAGGAAAAGAATCAATATATCTTTGTCGTAGAGAACCCTTCAGCTCAGTTGAGTTTCCTGTTGAGGCGAGTCATCTATAAAAGTGCATATTGCGTACATTGTGAGGTTTGCGAGGTGGACTGCCCCACTGGCGCATTATCCATAGTCCCCAACGTCTATATTGACAAGACCAAATGCATCCATTGCCACAAGTGTCTTAACTCGCATGACTTAGGTTGCATATCAGCAGATTGCGTAAGAATGATTAAAAATATGAATAATAACGAAGAGACAAAAATCCAAGGTTACAAGACCTTCGGTTTTAGAGAAGAGTGGCTACAGGAGTACCTTGTGGACCCTGAGTATTTCTGGAAGAGTAATTCGCTTGGAACAGCCCAGGTGGACGGTTTCAAAGCTTGGTTAAAAGATGCTGAGATCAATGACTCCAAGAATAAGTTGACACGTTTCGGGGAGTTGCTTCAGCAGATATATGTCGATGACACCAATCTGACATGGGAGTTGATACTTACAAATCTGTCATACAACTCTTTTATCGTCAACTGGTTTGTCAACAATATTAAAATCGGTCAGGAATACGACCGTAAAATTCTGGAGGGGATGATTAACGAGCAAGGTTATTCGTCGAAAGGCAAGACGGTGGCCAATGCCGTTGCAGCCCTTATCCAGACATTCGATTACTCTCCCATCGGTGATACCTTGAACATGAGCATGAACACCGACGGGAAGAATAATGTCCGTGGAGGTTATGAAGAAATAACCAAAGCCGGTTTAGCCTACAGCCTTTACAAGTATGCCGAGAAGAAAGGCGTTCATTCCTTGCGGGTCTCTGACTTCTATAATGACGAATGTACCAGTGGCCCGTTCCGTGTCCTGGGTATCAGCAAGCAAGTGTTCAATAACACCTTGAAGGCACTAAACTCAGCCAACAACCGAGTGTTGATTGCAGAGTTGGCGATGGGCCTTGACAGCATCACCCTTCGCGAGGATTTGAACTCAATTTCCTGTTTAGAATCCCTTTTATAAGATGAATCTGAAAACCTCATATTATAAAAACAGTATTCTCTCTATCCATAGAGGATTGGCCTTTGGAGTACCCTCCAATGCCAAGCCTCTGTTCCTTCTCTCGATTATCAAAGGAATCGAGGAAGGAGTGCTTATTGGGAATAAGTTTACTTATGAGGAGAAGCTGGAAGCTATTTACAAGGAACTATGTTCACTCTATGAGCCAGACAGGAAGCCTGCTCCCTTCTACAAGCCATTCTATCACTCTATCAGAGAGCATTATTATGGTATCAAATGGAAGGGAGGTAAGATTCCTGAACATACATGGCATACCCCCTCGCCTAAATTTATTAAGGAGAACATTGAATATGCGTTTCTTGACGATGGTCTTTGGGATCTTCTACAAGACAAGTCCGTCAGGAACGAGCTTCGGGAGCTAATCATAAGCTATTATCTTAAAACAGAAAACAACTAACGTATGAAATACAGTGATATCGTAACACTCAGGTCTATGCGACCTGCTTACAACATTCAAGAAGAAGGACTTGGAGAATGGAAGACTTTTATTGCCAATGACCAGTTCAATGAGATCCTTTACAGTATGATTAAGGCAGTCCGTAATAATGATGCCGATAATCACAAGTCGGTGTGGATTGCTGGAACATACGGCACCGGAAAGTCACATGCCGGAGCAGTACTGAAACATCTGTTCTGTGACCCTATTGACGATATTAAGGAATATGTCGAGGAAGAGTACAAAAAAGATAAGTACGACAAACTACGCTCTGCCATCCTGAATGTCCGTATGCAGAAACGACTTTTCCCCGTCAATATGTACGGCCAGCAGAGTATTGCCCACGAGGAAGACCTGTCACTCCAGCTTCAGAAAGAGATCAAGGGCGCACTCCATGCCGCCGGCATAGATATTGTCGTACAGACGGACTTCGATACCCTCGTTCAGCATATTGACGAGCAGCCAGCCATCTGGCAGTCACTCATTGACAACAACATCATATTAAGCAGTGTAGCCCCGGACTTGAAGAAGCTGAAGCAGCTGCTCATGGCAGGTAACCCCGAGGTTCTTGACCGTGTTCGTAATGCCCAACGTATTGCAGGCATTGACATTCGCCTGCAGGGCAACAATATCCAGCAATGGATTTTTGAGGTCCAAGAAAAACTTCGTGGTGAAGGTTACGATGGACTGCTGATTATCTGGGATGAGTTCACGGAGATTATGACCTCCAGTATTGCCAAGCGCCTTATTGTGCAGCTGCAACGTATCAGCGAGGGGATGATGAATCCCAAGAACGACAGCTATTTTCTGTTTATCTCCCATCCCTCTGCCATCCTGACATTGAATGAGGATGAGCGTGAGAAGACCAAGGGCCGTTATCACTACGAACCCTATAATATGGAGCCTGTTTCTGCGTTCAAGATCATGTCGAAGAAATTCAAGGTTATTGATGAGGATGTCTATAAGCTCCGCAAAGACCGGTTCTTCTCCCTTCACAGTGATCTGCTAGATGTCTTCTCGCAGACGTCGGCAAACACCGAAGAGACCATCGACAACATCAAGAACCTGTTCCCGCTCCATCCGTCAACAGCTAACCTTGCCACTTACTACGCCCGTGAGGCAGGAAGCTCCAGCCGAAGCGTGTTTGAGTTCCTGGCAAGCGATACCGTCAGGGATTTCTTGGATAACGAAGATAACTGTGCCAACGAGCGCACCATCACCTGCGACTTGTTATGGGACTATGTTCAGGAATACTTCGAGAGCGATACTACAAGGTTTGGTGCAGTAACCGAGAGATATAACAGTCACCACTTGGCCGTGGAAGCAGCCGGTGACAACTACCTGAAAGTCTTCAAGGGTATCTTACTCTTGAACGCCCTGAACAATATCGCCAATAGCGATACCGTCACTCCCAGCACGGAGAATATCGAATCGCTGTTCGTTGGCACCGAGGTTGAACAGGAGTTAAGCGATATTTTGGATTTCCTCAATGACAAGAGCATCATTCAGAAGCAGCCCAACGGCAATTACTCCATTCTGTTCACCGCTTTGCCTGGTGAGGAGATCCAGAAGATCAAGGAAGAGCTGATGTCGAGCAACTACCTCTATACCGATCAGGTCATTAAGTTCGGCGATGCTGCCCGTCAGAGCTTCGATAAGAACTTCAAGCAGGTCAACCGCCCGTTAAGCTACCAGTTCTTCTCCAAGCAGGGTAACGAATACACGCTACTCAGCAAGATAGAGAATACCCAGCGCGATGCGAAAGGCTACGAAATCTTCCTAGCCATCCTCGTTGCCAAGACACAATCAGAGATGTTCGACCTGAAGGACATTGCGGAGCGCAACAGTCAGGAAGAAAGGTTCAAGAACACCGTTTTTGTGGTGATGGAAGCCTATCTTACCGATAAGAATTATGAGCGTTTCATAGAGTATCAAGCCAATGCACAGTGCGCTCAGCGTCATGGCTTGGCTAACCAGCAGAAGACTTACGCTAAGAACGCCTCAGATATGATTACCGAGTGGACGACGAGAATGAAGGGTAGCAATGTCACCTTCTATCTTCGTGGCGATTCCATGACCATCTCAGGTAGCAAGCTTTCGTCAACCATCAACATGACGATAGCCCCATCGATCTTCGAGGCCGGTCCGGAATCATTAGAGATTGTCCGTACAAAGAGTTCAGTCACCTATTGGAAGAAAGCATCGGTGAAGGCCACCGTTGACACCATTCTGTCCTTCAACACCAAGCAAGACATTCTTGCCTCACCGTCATGTGGCGGTCAGGCCCGTCATGTGGAGTTCCTTTTGCAGGACAGTGTTGACGATAACTTGGAATGGAAGTCAGACATTGACCCGAATCACCCGTTGAAGAAAGTCTGTGACTATGTTGATGAATGGCTCTCAGGCCGTCATACCAATAAGAACCAGACATTTAATCTTGGTGAGAAGCTGATTGGACTCACCGAGCCACCTTACGGACTCTTCCAGAGCTACGCCTCTATGGCAATGGTAGCTTTTGCCATGAGGAAATATGTCAATCAGATTTTCGACACCAACGGCAAGCAGCGCACAGCCCAGCACTTGGTCGATGACGTTGTGGAGCTGTTCAAGGCATGGGAAACAGGTAAGACCTCCCAGAAGTTGAATTTCATGTTTGAGAGTAAGGAAGCCGGAAAGCTCTGTAAGCATCTTATCTCCATGTTCTCCTTGAAGAAGCTGAAAGGCTATTCCGATATCAGTTCCCTGAAGGATGCCCGTTGGGCTATCCAGCATGAATATGCCAAGGAAAAAGGTTACCCCTTATGGTCGCTTAAGTATTCCACCAGTGAATACAACACCGAGAAGATGCAGCAGCTTATCGATGATGTTATTAAGGTTGTCAGCGATCCAGAGAGTATGAAGAATCCCCAGTTACTCAATAGCACCATCAGCGGCTATGAGGAGCAGAAGATTGAATGGGGCAACCTGCTCATCGAGAACAACGGCGGTAACTACAAGGAAGGCTTCGATAATTTCCTAAAGGGAGTAGATATTGTCAACCTTCAGGATTCGGAGATTCCTGAAGCTATGGACTACCTGCAAGGCCACTTGGAGGGTGAGGTCGGACTCTGGAAAGAGCTGGAAGTCAGGGAAAAACTGAAAGACTGGCGTATCTCCCAGCAGAAGCCTGCCGGTGGAGGTACTACTGGCGGTGGCACTTCGGTATATGGAGGTGGCTCTACTGGCGATGACGGTTTCATCGGAGTCAGGGAGGAGCCATCCGATGTCTCAACTAAACGTATTGAGCTTGCTGATAAAATTAGGATGATTCCAGCTGGAGAGATCAAGGAGATTATCAGTGAGATTATTGAGAAAGAAGACGGTTACATACTTGATGTCCTTTTGAAATATGTACAGTGAATATAACACCTTTGAAGAGCTGAAAGCCCATGTCATAGCCGACAGGGAGCAGACTGGCTTGGATGTCTCGACACGAAACAGATATCCGATAAGGTTCGTGTTGTTCGACAATTTCCGAGATTGCAGCCAGTTTGTCGATTTCGTACAGGAGGATATGGATGCCATTGTCCAGAGTGTGGATAAATGGATAGACACCGATTATCCAGATATTATGATTACCTATACGGAGTTGGCCGAGCGCATACAGGCACATATCAAGAAGATGGATGGTGTCAACTGTGTCATAGCACCTTTCTCTGAGTTGGCCCGTTTCTACGAGAACGACGATAAGAAAACTTTCGATGCTCTTTTGAAGACCATCAAGGCTACGGAATCCAGCAGTAAGTCGTTTGAGAACCACCAGCGAGTATATGTGCCTATCGTTGGTTTGGAGGGTAAGATGGAGTCTTTCAAGAATGACTCGCAGAGTACTATCTGGAGGTTAAGAGCCGAGGATAAGGGTCTTACCTACCGCTTAATCATCACCAACGGAGAGACCTTTGGCGTACAGGGGTTAGAAGCCCATTATACGGTAGTCCACAATATCCATGAGTGGCTTAACATCTGGAAAGATGCCGACAAGCAAGTAACAACAAATATTATTTGTACCTCAAAGTCCATCTTCGGCAATGCCGTTTTCGCCCAGCCTGATAACGCATTTGCCTTCGTACAGTGCCTTGATGCTTATGACTTCATCACCAAAGGATTGCAGCTACAGTTCGGAGGAATGACCAAGGCATTAGGTGATGGTGATAACTGGCAGGAGTTAGCTGCCCAGATCGACATCACCAACGGTTTCAGCTTCAGCAAATACGTCAAGAACTACTTCTCCATAACAGAGATAGATACCCATGAAGCCTTTATCAAGCTATGGTTTGACTATCCTGGTCAGTATGAGCGATGGCTCCTTTCCAGATTCTACCAACTGCAACAGGAGGGAGAAGGCTTTATCTGCCGAATCCTGACTAAGACAACAACTTTAACAGGCAACGACTTCATAGAGCAGATGGTCTTGGATATGACGGAAATCGAGTCAGAGATGGCCGTCCGTCAATACTGCCTCAGAGAGGCTGCCAAGCGCAACGTTATTTTGCGTGAAGGCGTGGAAGCCACTCTGAACAGTCGGTTACAGGCCATTGCCAATAAATATAACGCTGCCAGCGCGTTAAAGTACTGTACAGGTATAACGATAAAAGAGAAAGAGCTGGCTATCTCTTGGTTAGGGAAAGGTCAAATCAGTGTTGACCAGATCAAAGCCTTCTATCCAGACATGTACCATTATTATGCCACACCTCTTGGCGTTTCCGTGAATATCCCGGACTGGCTGCCCGATTACATGAAAGAGTATAAAAAGGCAAAGCTATCTAACACCTACACGGATGAGATTGACACCCAGATTAACAACCTCAACGGCTCAGAGGTATCCTTTGATACCTGGTATCAAGATTTCAGCACAACGAGAACGCTGTTGCAAGGCAGAGGAGATATTGAGATATTCTATTGGGTGGATGGTCTCGGTATCGAGTGGATTCCCTTGATTAAAGAGATTATCAGGGAAAAGAACAACCAGAATATCTTTCTGAATGATATTAAGATTGCCAGGGCCTTGTTACCCTCGAAGACCGATGTCAATAAGGCAGATTTACAAAAGCTGCTGCCGGAATACGAGCAGCTTATGAAGATGGGCGACTTGGATAACCTCGCCCATCAGCCGACGAACCTCTGGCCGACGACTATCATCAAAGAGGTGAAGCTTGTCAGGGATATCATTGAGGATATTATCGCGAAGTATAATGGTAAGAAGATCGCCATTATCTCCGACCACGGCCTTACCTACCTGTCACAGTTATGTAACGGCCTTGGGCTTAACGGTGTTGAGTCCAATCATCATGGCCGTGTTGCCATTAAGAAGAGTGGCACATGGACGAAGGATGACAACTACTTCCGCTTGGAGGATGGAATGACCGTCTGCGCCTTACGGCACAATTCCTTATGCAACAAAGTCCCCAAGGGGCAAGGCATCCATGGAGGATGCACCCCAGAAGAGGTGCTTGTGCCGATCTTCATCATTTCAAGCTATGTCGGTGATGCGGAATGGTCAGCTGACATACTGACACTGGAGCTTAACGGTGCCAATCCTGTGGTACAGTTCCGCATCAAAAACATACCGTCAGTTGAGATACCCGTCGTAGAGTATGACGGTATAAGATACGCCTTACACCAGGTTAGCGGAGAGATATTCGAAAGCGAGCCGATAGCCGTCAATGAGCATTGCAATAGCATTGCCCTTGTGATAGGCAGTATTACGAGACTATATAACATAAGTATAACTACCGGTGCCAAGGAGGATGATCTCTTTGGTGGTTTTTAATAAGTTTGGTTTATGAAAGCAGAAATCAGTGAAAAAATCAGAAAGTATTTCTCACAGATGTCTATCTATAAAGACCCTGAGAAAACCAACAGCATATTTGCAGGCCGTAACCTCCCGGCCTTTGTCAAAGACTTCCTGTTGAAGCGTTATCTGAACGTGCAGACGGGAGAGATTGACACCCTTGGGCTGACGCAGTTCCTTGACCAGGTGATACCGACTGTCACTGGTTCTGTCAAGGACAGGATTGTTTCGGGCCAGGAAGTAGTGCTCCTTGCACGTTTCATCATCTATATCGACCTCGTTAAAGGTCAGAAACAGTTTGCCATCCCCGACTATGGCATCAAGCTCAGGGAGGGTATCATCCCGGAGTTTGTCTATAACAAACATCAGGGCGAGCTTGTTGACGGCGAGAAATGGGGCATTGTCAAGCTATGCTTGCTGCCAGATAGCGATGGTAAGAAGTTCCACGTCCAGATGGTAGACTATAAGCCCTTCAAGCCTTATAGCTCTGTCGATATCAGCTATCTCGCTGAAGCCCGCCAGCATTTCACCACCGACGAATGGATGGACTTACTGCTTTCGGCAATGGAATACGACCCTGACGGCTTCGCCAATGCCACACAGAAGCTGGAGTTCCTTACCCGTCTGCTCATCTTCGCTGAGCCAAGGCTGAATGTCATTGAGCTGGCCCCGAAAGGAACCGGTAAATCCTATGTCTTTGGCAATCTGTCAAAGTATGGTTGGCTTGTCAGCGGCGGTAAGGTGACACGCGCCAAGCTGTTCTACGACAAGTCTAAGCAGCAAAATGGCATCATCAAGAACCACGACTTCACCGTTTTCGATGAGATCCAGACGATAGTCTTCCAGGAGCCAGCCGAGATACAGGCCGCCTTAAAGTCATACCTCGAAAGCGGTAAGACCACTATTGATAACAATGAGTTCTCGTCTGAGTGCGGCTTGATGCTGATGGGTAACATCCCATTGAATGAGCAGCGTCGCCCAATTTCACCCAAATATTTTGGTTCTCTGCCTGAAAATTTCCGCGAGTCAGCATTGCTCGACCGCTTCCACTGCTTCATTGAGGGGTGGTTGTTGCCACGAATCGATACAAGCATGATATTCAAGGGATGGACTATCAATGTGGAGTATTTTTCTGAAATACTGCATACTATGCGTACTAATAATGCGTATAGTCTTCTTTTCGACCAGCTCTGCAGGTTCGAGGAAAAGGCCGATGTCCGTGACTCTAAAGCCATCAAGCGCATAGCCACCGGCTATATGAAGCTGCTGTTCCCGCAATGGAGGAGCGTTGCTGATGTCAATAAGGAGGAATTTGAGATGTACTGTCTCAATCCCGCCATCCATCGTCGCGGCATCATCAAGGAGCAATGTCGTAACATTGATCCGGAGTTCAAGTCGCGGATGCCCGAAGTATATTTGGTATAAATTAGCGAGAGCTTATGAATAAAGTTGATAACATGTTCCTGAGAATCATCAGAGATGAGCAGTTAGCGAGCACTTTTGACATTAACCCTTCTAAATATAGAGATCTCAATGACGGGAAAAGGGCTTTAAATCCACAGGTGAAAGCTATTGCCGAATTGATTGATCAGTTGAACAAGAAGATAAACGATGTCAAATCTGACATGAGGATACGTAATAAGGTTGGCCCCGTTGTGCTGACTGATACAGATTTTAATGCCATATATAAGAAGGTGTTGTCTATGCTATCAAAATAACAAGCTATGGTCATTAAGAAACTTACAATATACAATTTCCGCAGTTATTATGGTAAGAAGGTTTTCGAATTTTCCAACCATTTGAACTTGATACTCGGTTCCAATGGTGATGGTAAAACGACTTTCTTTGATGCCATAAACTGGGTTCTGACACCAGACTATATACCTAAATCTGACAATGACAGGTTGCCAGATGATAGTTCTTTGGTTTCCGCAAAGATGTTCAAAGAACTAAAACAAGGTGAAACGGGAAGAGTTCTTGTATCAATAGAACTGAAGAATAACTCTGGTTCATTGCGAGTTATAGATAGGGCTTTCAATGTCTTAAAGACATCAGATGGCAATATGCGTATAGAAGGAAGGATGCATAAAGCCTTCCAACTGGTAGGGACTATGCGGAAAGAGATGTTCTCTGTAAAAGATGTATTCGAAAAAGAAGGCGCATTTCCAGCTGTCATCAAGAAATATCATGTCTTTAAGGGCGAAGACAAACTCAATATTTTTAACGATAAGACAACGTTGCAAACCCTTATAGACATGTTTTCAGAGGTAAAAGACTTGGAGCCATTCAAACAATTTGCCAAATATGCTAAGGTCTCTTCTGAAAAAGCAATATCCAGCTCTCGCGACAAGGCAAACAAACAGAATGCAAAAGTGGCTGAGATTCAACATGATGTGCTGACACTCTCAAAACAGCTGGAAAGGGCGGAAACTGATTTGATTAAAGCGAAGAAGGATTTAAATGAGGCAAAGGAACATATAGATGCTATAGACAACGATTACGAAATCATTCAGGAAGCCAACAAACTTGAAAAAGAGGTCAATAGAATAGAAGGCGAGATAGAACGACTTTCTGATAGAATAGATGAAGAGTATAGCTTCAAACTTCTTGATGACCAGTGGATTTTGATGGGATTTAGTCCTGTTTTAAAAGAGTTTAATAGCAAACTCGAATCTCTTGCATATAGCAAGAATAATATAGAGTCGGACTACAGAAAGAAGCAAGAAGATGAGTTAAATAAAGCCAGAGTGGAAAGGGCAAAGACAGAACTGGAGAAGATTGCATGGAATCATAGCGATTTAGATAAGATGAAATACATGCTGAATACACATCGTTGCGCTTATTGTGGAAGCGATGCCCCAGAAGGAAGTGTGACATACGATTTCATCAGACAACGCATAAATGATGTAATAGACCTTCTCACCCCTCATCCAGAGGAGAAACGTCCAGAAATAAAGAGATTCTTTTCTGCTCGCAACATCGAAGAGTTAAAGGAGATGGGACTTAGTCTTACCCATGCAGGCAAAGATGTTCTTGGAATACCAGATGAGATTGAAAGTGCCTATAATGAGAATGAAGAGAAACGAAGTCTTATTGCACAAAAGAAGGAACATGTTAATTCTTTGAAGAATCAGATTGATGAATTGTATGCTAATTCATCAACAGGTGAAAACTTGAAAGAATATGTTTCAAACATAGCAGTCGTTAATCGATGGCATGATCAGAAACAGTCTGCGGCCATTGTTATGGACAGACTGCTGACAAAAACCATCCCCGATCTCAAAGACCAACTTAAAAAGAAGCGAGAGGAGCAACAGAAGAGCGCTAAAGCAACAGGTGGCAACCCCATGTTGATGGTCAATGAATTCTTCCGCCTCTTTAGCGATGCTATTGAGAATACTGAAGCTTCGACATATGATGAGTTCCTTTCACGCCTGGCAAAGGAGGCAAATATGTTTTTGGTACAATTGAATGTAGATGATTTCACAGGTGTTATCAAGATTTATCTTGACCGTTACAATGACTTGAAGATAGAACTACAAGACAAAAACGGCAAGCTAATCACTAATCCGAATACATCTTTGCTGACAACGATGCACATTAGTATATTGTTTGCAATATCTGAATTGACCAGAGAAAACCGAGATGCTGAATATCCGCTAATATTCGATGCTCCAACTTCATCCTTTGATGAGGGTAAAGATAAGACATTTTACGAATGTCTTAACACCCAAGTCAATAAACAGTGTATTGTAGTTACCAAGAGTTATCTGTATAAGGATAGCAACGGTGAGTTCGTAACAGATACCAAGGCATTAAAAAGGCTTAACTGCCAAAAGTATCGTATTAAAAAACAAACAGGGTTCGATAAACTGGATATAACAACCATCGACACCGTAGTGGAAGAAATAAAGGAGGCATAGATATGGAATCACTTTATGAAACCTGGCTTAACAGAATAGACTCTTACTATGAGAGTCAGTATAAGGAACCGGTTATAGAGTATCTCTGCCAATATGGAGGTGGCAGTACTGACGGAAGAATGGCAAGAGGAAAAGTCTTCAATGCAGGCTATGAAGTTTTTATCTATGCTTTCTTCCTTGGTTTGTACTATGGAGAGCGCAAGCCTCTTTCTGGTGAAAAGCTAAAGTTCCGCATGGAGATGAGCACATGGGGTGGTAAGAAGAATCAGTCCGATAGAAAATCGTATCGTATTCTGCAGAAATATATCTTTACTGCTCTTGTAGCTAAATCTGATATTGATTTGATTGCGCTGGATAAAGGAGATGTCGATCCGAAAAGTGTATGTGACGTTCTGATGACAACGCTTAATGAATACGCTAATTCAGGACTCTTCTTAATGAAGCAGCAGATAGACAAGAAACCTGATGTTTTCTTTGAAAACAAAGGGTTGTTGGAATTTATTAGGAATTTTTGTCCACAATAATATATTGCTGAATCATGACATGAGTATATTAATTCCGAACTTGAATAATTCTAAGAGTTTATTATTACTTTTGGAGGAAACTATCACATGTAAAAATGGACGAATTCATTATCATAATAGTACTAATCATTCTTTTTGTATTGGCCATTCCAGTAATCCTGTTTGGGGTTACCATAAACGTATTTGCTATATATTTATGTGACGGAATGAGTTTGTTCCATATGTGGTTACTTTCACTGGCTGGTTCAATGTTTATGGCAGGAATATATTCTTCTATTTTGCACATTACACACTTCAAGACCAGAAAAGTTATCAAAGATCTTTCTTGGATAGGTTTATTCTCAACTGTTTGTGTGGGGTTATTAACAATGTGTTTTGTTCCAACATATATAAGTGTTAAAACGAACAAAGAAGTGTTATTTGTCAGTACAAACTTCTTCGATGAATTATCGAAAACTTACTATATCAATGACACTGGGGAAGATTTTATACTCTATCCTATTACTTGTACTTATTATGCTGAGAAATACGACATTGATTGTAAATCAATAGCATTTTGTAGAAATATGAAAATTGAGAAAACAGAGAATATGGATATTAACGTAGATCATACACTGCCTTCTTCTGATGAAAGTGTTCCTAATGTTAGATTAAATTATTATATTTTATCCCCTAGCACCTACTCTATGATATTGTTGGAAGAAGAGCAGTATAAAAGGAGTAGAATATATCCATGCAAACATGTTCATATGCATAAACATAGAATAAATCATTCAGATGTTTACAATTGGGATTAGAAATATGAAGAAAGACCATTTAAGATTATATCCTCAAGCAATAGGCGTAATATGCATTTTCTGTGTATTAATCATAGTGGGGTGCTCTGTTGCGTATTTATTGGCTCCTACATGGGCAGAAGCAATTAATAGGAGTAGAGAGAACGAGATAACGCAAAATGTGACCAACCTAGAATTGCTTAATCAGTATTCCCATGCTTTCTATAAAAATGATAGTATCGAGGTTAAGAGAATGACTCAATTATCAAATAATTACATTCATTGTCAAATTGATGATGACAAATGTGGCTGGTGGATAAGCAAAAATAGTATAGAAAATGACGTTGTCTATTGCGATCTTCTCTTTCCAACTGAATTTATCTTTCGAGATTTAGGGGGTGAAATGCAGAACATAGAACATGTAAAAGACATGATAAGTGCTTCATATGACACTATCATTCATCGCGGTACACATTCTAATTGCTCCTTTTGGGACTTTCAAGAGTCCATGGCAGTTATTGAAAATAGCAACTATACAATTAAAAAAGATACTGATCTGATATTTAAAAGGAGCTATTTCAAGGATTTAAAGTTAAATCTTCAAGATGGCGAGTTTATCATATACACATCTTATCCCTATTCATCCTTTTCTGTTTGTCCTAAAGATGAAAAATTCGTTCAAAACAAAGCTCAAAGCATTCAAACCAATTCTATCATTATTCTTTTGTCATTCTTCGTCCCATTAGTATTACTTACTATAATTATCACTATATATTATCGCCAATCTATCAATCAAGTCTACCAAGAAATCTATTCACCTTATATTTCTTATTTGATGAAGGGTGAATACTTACATCCTAATATAAAAATAATGTCTGAAAATTTTCTAAAAAAAATCAGCGAGGAAAGTGGATGTAGTAATCACGAAAAAACCAGATACAAGCTCTTTCTTATTTATTATGAGAAAAAGATAAGATCTTTATACGAAGATGATCTTTTTTATAGGTCAATTATAAATCTAAAAGAAGAATACAAAAAAGGCTTCGAAATAGTACTGAACAATGATGAAAAAAAATTGGATTTGGAAAGATGGACAGTGGGTGATCTAAAACTGTATTTCTCAGCAAGTAAGAAAAATCAAATCAAACAAAAAGAAGCTGAAATAAAGATAATTTCCTCATTCGAAGAACTCTTAAAAGAGCACGGATTCGAAAAGTACATAAAGCAACATTATCACTATGATCAGCTTTCACTTGAAGAAAAAACAAAAATTCTTCGGGAAAAAGACTCTATACAGGAGCAAATCCGTGTAGAAGATCAAGTGGAAGCGTCTAAAATACAGATTGCTTATCCTGATGGATATAAGCATTATAAAGAGTGCTCCATAGAATCTGATGATAAAAGTGTTATTGCCAATGTTAAGGAAATAATAAATTACGATCAACTTATCAAGAAATGGAACCAAGGTAAAAAGGTCAAACCTACATGGAGAGATTTTTCTGATGATTTAAAACAGCTTACACCGAATCTCACCAACAGAATCAATTCGAGGGAAGAAAATATTCTGTCTGATTCAGTATCCGAAAGCATCTTTGTTGATTATTATATAGAAGATTCTCTTCCTACAGAGAACTATGCTATATTAGAATTCTCTAAACTGGGCTGCATTGTGTGGCCGCATAGAACTAATATAAGCAGGCCCAACAGAAGAGGTTTTATGGAGAGAGATTTTGAAATTCTTCTCTTAAAATATATATCAAACAAACAGATAGAAATAAGAGCAGATGTAACACTTCAATTTAATGAATTGGTGCATCCTTACGAGCCAGATATTGCTATAATAGTAAAAAATAGTTCGATTCGAATAGATATAGAAATAGATGAGCCTTATTCAGGGTTGTCACGGGAACCAATTCATTATTGGAGATGTGGCGACAAAGAAAGGGATCTTAACATCACTCAACATGGTTGGTGTGTATTTAGATTTGCCGAAAAACAAATCAAAACACAACCAATAGAATGCCTTGCGCTTATTGCAAGACAAATAAGAAGAATGTGCCCATCGTATAATGTACCTAGTTCTTTGAGTAATATTTCTGCTCCCATACCAATTCCAATCTGGTCTAAAGATGAAGCATTGAAAATGGCTGAAGAAAGAACAAGAGAACAATATTTAGGAATAGATCAATTTGGATTTATTCCCAATGATGTGATACAACCCGAAGAGACGATTTTAACAGATAAAGAAAAGAAGGCATTATTATATATTGAAAAACAATCTAAGATATCTCAATCAAAATTCAATGTTAATGCAACAAATAGAGATGAGCGAATTACTTTTGATTCCAAGAGCCATTCATATACCATAAATGGTGTTGTTTATACACCTGTATCCACATTAATAGATGAAATATTCCCAAAATTCGATAGAGAATATTGGTCAAAACGAAAAGAAACTCCATTTAAGACACAAAAACAAATTTTAGAAGAATGGGATTGCAAAGGTGCAATGTCAAGGGAAGTCGGAGTATTTTTGCACGAACAAATTGCAAGATTTTTTGAAAATAAAAATTATTCTGATTCGTACCAATTCAATTACTCTGGGGAATTCGTAAATGAACATCAAGTTATTTCTATTAACAAGGAGTTGAATCAATTTTTTGACTTCAACCACCATTTTAATCCAATCCCATTACGTGTGGAGTGGCCAATATACATAGAAGAGTATAAGATTGCTGGCACAATAGATTTGCTGACCCTGGACAAACTCGGCAAGACAATCATTTTTGACTGGAAACGTACCCATAAACTGGGTGATGAATACGATAATAATAGTTTCTACGTACAGAAGACCAATTCATATTGCGAAGGTGTACAAATAGATAAATTTTGGCTTGATGATTGTAGCTTTATCAAGTACTCATTGCAACAAAATATATACAAATATATATTAGAAAACAAATATGGAATCGATATTGACAACTGCTATCTTGTTGTATTCCATCAAGATTATAACTGCTATCACTGTATTGAAGTCCCCAATATTAGAGAAGAAACTCTTGCAGTATTAGAACATTGGCGCAAAGGGCGTGCAAACTAGAACTTGTGACATTGATTATATATAATAATGAAAGCTATAAATCGAATGAAGATAGTATTGTTTGAGAAGGCAGCATCTGTGAAACCACCGCCAACCCCCAACCTGATACCAGAAATAGGTATGTGGTTTTATCCATTGAAGAAAACCAGATTGGTGATTTGCCAATCTGGTTTGTGTAATATCTGTGACATGCATGCGTCATATACCGTTTCCCCAGCCATTGCGCTTCTTAGTGCCATCCCAGTTGGTGAGTTCACCGCTGACACCACCGCCACCTGAGCTAACACCACCACGACCACCAGTGGCAAGGAGCAGCGTTGTCATCATCTCCTTGGTGACGTTCATCTCTTCGCACAGTTGATTAGTACGTAGTATGCCAAAGTTGCACTTGTACTCTGTGAGATCAGTCCAGTCAACCTGACCCAACAAATTCTTCGTTGCTTGTTTGCGCTGGCTTAGGTCTGATGCGTCAAGGTCATCCTTCAGCGCTTCACCGATAATACCACTGCTAATGACAGCCTCTTGTTCCGATGAGATGAGGGATAGGCCAGACCCGGCAAAGGTGCGGATAGCGTCCTTTGCCTCGGCAATCCAGTTGTCCACCTGTTGCCAGAAGGCTTGTCTGGATTGCAGGATGGAATCCCAGATGTCCTTGATTTCAGGAACGGCAAGCATCTCCTGCAACTGTTGCTCTGCCTTGTCTGCCCTTTGCTGTTCTCGTGATGCGAGACTTCTGCTTTGAGCTGCATCGGCATTGGCTCGGTCAAGACTGGCTTCAAGATCGCCTATTTCCTTGTTCTTTTGTTGGCGCAAGTTGGTGATGGCCTTATCGTCCATACGTGAGATTTTATCCTTCAATTCCTCGTTCTCGGCGGCCAGTCGCTCGTTTTCCTTGTGCAGTTGTTTGTCCTGCTCTATGAGTTCTTGGATATGTTCCATCGCCATGTCATAGAGAGACTTCCCAAGTTTGAGGATGTCCTTCTTTTGTGCCTCCTTTGCTTGGCGCAGTTCTGTCTGCATGTCGGTAAGAATTTCCTTCACGGCTTTCTTCCGCTCATCGCGCCACTCCTTTTGCTTGAATGACGGAATAGGAATGTCGAGTTCTGCCATCATCGCTTTGTATGCATTCTTGACAAGAGGGTCGGTTTCGAGCATTGGAACGATTAGGTCTTCCTTCTTCACTTTCGTCGCCTTAGTGTATGAGTTGAGTGCGGACAGGAGGTCATCGGTCTCCTTTTGAAGTTGTTTCTTCTTGCTCTCCTGTTTCTGGATGATGAAGTCGTTCCGTTCCAGATGGTCAAGTCCTGTTTCCGACTTTTTCTGACCACGTTCCATGTCCAGAACTTCTGCCACTAAATCCTGCATGGCCGACATGTCCTTGGCATCCAGTTTATACGACTTTCCAGTGACGTGATCCATCCAGTCCCAGATGAAATGGGCGTGATAATTGGGTTGCCATGTGGACACGTCATCTGGATTTTCGAAGTGGCCTTCATCTTTATGGATGTGTATCTGAATGGCAGTGATGCCCCACCGCTCATGGACAGCCTGTGCATATCGTTGTAGGTCGCTCATGGTAGTGTTGGGCTTGATATTCACCACACCCTCACGGAGAGGACTGCTTCCGCGACGTACACGATTACGCCCCTTCTTGTCGATATATTCCACGTCCCTCTCCTGCATGGCGCGTCCAGTCTTCTTTTTCACCATATCCTTCAGCCAATCATAATAGTTCTGAAGACTGAGTTCCCGCAAGAGAGATGGGACATAGGTTTCATTGAGACGGGTGAGGTCGGTACGGATGTAGAGCCGTTTTGGATTGAGCGACTTGATATAATCATCATCTCGTCTGTTGTGCTGTTCACTCTGTGCGATGTTGCACGGCTTGATGTGGTCTGATGCTTTTGAAATGTTTGTTTCCATGTTCTTTTTATTTTAATTGTTTATACTGTATAAAGTCTATTGAGGTATCGGGGCAATGCCCTGATTGGAGGGTGCAGGGGGAGAGTCACCCCCTGCTCATGGCGGACTGCGCGATGTGCCATGAAACCCTCGGAAGAGCCCACAACTACGGAAACGCAGCGTGTAGTTATAGTGGGCTATATGATGAGCAAGCTCATCTGCCGCAGTTACCCTTTCCATATTCCACGTAACGATTTAGTCTGTTACAGTAAGTACCGTTGATACTCTCGTGGGAAAGGTCGCACATGTGACATTCGGGATTTCTGCCGTGCCACCGCTCTTCTTGCTCTGACATGATTGACTGTACCACAGCATCCTCTTCCGGCTCTTCCGAAATTGGCTCGGATTCTTGTGTGTTATTTTTGTCCCTATCGTTGATGGGTGAAATGCCCACTACATCCAAATCAAAAGCCTTAACAAGCCGTGCGATGTTTGGGTTTGCTTCCTCTATTCTCATTAAAGCAGCTTCTGCTTCGGTCGGTCGCAAGGATTGCTGACTGAGAACCATTTGAGCGATATTCTGGAAGTCACCCTGCGCACTCTCCATCACATCGGAGACATGAAGATGAACATTTGTTATGCAAGAGGCGATTTCTTTACATCGGTCGTACTCCCCTTTGTCGGGGAACAGAACTACCGTTCTGCCTGTCAGAGATGCCATATCAGAAGTGGCAATCTCCCTGCCCGTAGCAAGCCAAACGTATGGTGTGGGGAAGCAGCTCATAATGGCAGCAGTCATTTCGTCCTTCACCAATGCAATCGTTCTGTCAGGACAATCCTTCAGCAGGTGCTCGCCAAACAAACTCGTCGTTTGCCCATCCTGATAATACCAACTGTTGTCATAGATTTTGCCAGTCTCGCTGTCCATAGTGACGATACGTCCACCCGCTATCTGACTTGCCACATTGATGTGCCAGAAAATAGGTTGACCTGCCGAACCATCCCCAGGGGTAGTTGCACCAGTGGGATAGCGTTCCATGAGAGCTGCCAGCCTCCCTTGGTTGAACCAAATGAACGAACTGAGATATTCAAAGAAGGTGCTGTTGAAACTCGTAACTTCCGCTTTCATGGTCTGGTCTCCTTTCGATTGATGCCATACTGAGAACAGATATGGAAGAATGTGCCGATGGTGATACCGCTTACAGAATGTAAGCAGTTAGTAAACTTCCTATCGGTCTCGGATGCTTTGTAATTCGCATTCTGTGCGCTTACCAGATGGAACAGGCTGCGTCCTTGTTCGCCAAGTGATGCAAGGGCAGCACCGACATGGAACCAGTCATCATAGGTAGCGGTGATGTCGATGCCACGGTTGGCAATCTCTCGGCAGCATCTTTCAGCTCGCTCCAAGTCGTCGCCGCCATTAGTGCCTACATAAGGAGTGTGAAATGTAAGCTTGGGTTCCACCCATACCTTATTATATAAAGTAGCATCCTCGTTCACATACGGGTCCGGGTCGTAGGATATGATACGCATCCGGCTCACGTCCTTGCATGACTTGTCAATGACCAGTCCGCTATTTGCGAAATCACGACGCAGTGCTTCGAACTGAGCGCGATGCTTGTCAGGATAGGCTATATGGAAGATGGCAAACCAGCCTTCGCCACGAATGCTGTGGGCAGCATAGAGAATCTGAGGGATGCGTTGCCATTCGTTCCTTAGTTCTGCGAACCATGCCACATCTGGATTATCCTTCCTGTCGATGTCAATGCAGAGAAGATTAGAGTGGGTCACGAGGTTTTCTGCCTTGCGTGTAGGAGCAAATGTGCCTGAGATAGTAGCCTGAGGCAACTTTTTCTTCAGGCTCTTTTGCTGTTCTTCATCCGCAATGGAACGGATATGCTCTATCTGTTCCTTGTACTGGTCGCAGAAAAGGAAGTCGCGCAGAGAGATTTCTGTGCCGACGTTATCTGCGACGTTTTCGTAAAAGCTGATCTTTGTATCAAATAGATTCTTCATGATAATACATTTTTTTGGGGGTAAGGTTGTAGTTGTAATTGGGCTGAAAGTCCAGTATTATCAAGGGACTCCGCTACAACTTGGGTACAACTAAAAGCAAAAGTCCAGACCGTATGGGCGAACATGCTTTGGTTGTACCTATGTTGTGGGCTTGCAGCCTTTATCCATAGGGGATTCCGCTTATCTACAACTACAACCATTACTATTCTTTTAGCGTTTTATTGACATATTGCTGCGAAACACCTAAAGCTTCAGCAAGAGAGTTCTGCGACTTTATCTTGAACTGCCTTTTGACCATCCGCAGTAGGTCGGCATTGGTCAGCTGTCTTTGCACAGTGTTTTGTTCACGAAGCAAAGGATAGATGTGCTCAATATGAATGCGTATAAAGTAATCGGCTACGCGGATGGCATAACGCATGGCATCACCTGTGATGACAGGCTCGCTCCAATGGTCGGACAGAAGATGAGCCATGATAGCCAGACGTGGCACATGGATGTTCATCTTCTGTATTACTCCACCGATATAATCATCCTCCTCGGTGTCAGCTTTCATGTCGTTGGCATCAGCATATTCAGCATATAGTTGTTCTGCTTCATGGGACAACTGGAGTGTCAAGGGTTCCATGCTGAACAGTCTATCAATAATGTCGTGCCAACGAGTACGCATCTCCTGAGTCATCCGCTTGCGGTCGCAGCGTTTTACGAAATTTACCTTGTCTGGAAATACAAACAGAAAACGCTGAGTGAAGCCAGAGTCCATGAGCGCATCGGTGCCGAATGTCTTGCCGATAAGAGCAGGTTGGATGCCACCGATAATGCTCATGGCTGGGTCATCAACCAATTTGGTGTCCTCGGACTTGCGGTTGATAACGAAACTGACGTTCGACCAGATGGATAGCAACTGCGATATTTCCGCACTGGAACCATTCCCTCCCTTCGAGTAGCGACCGAAGGAGTCTATAAGGGATTTGAGTTCGTCGGCTACAATGATAATCATGTCACCTTGTGCAAGCAGGGCATTACGGGACTCTGGCGAACTGTCACCTGCCACTCGCTGATGGAAAACAGGCTGCTCACCCTCATAGTTTTTGTCTTCCCTCTTGTCATGTTCGTAAGCAGCCTTCTCTTTAATGTAAGCGGTAAAAGCGGTCTTATCCTGTTCACGGAGAGGGCTGGTCACTTCCTTCAGTGGCCCCGTCTTGTTGCGGCTTGGCTTACCAACCATACAGATGAAGTCGCATGGATAATTGGTATAAGGGTTCGTGACAAGTTGCACTTTCTTCCCAGCGGCGATGCCAGCAGTCAGAAAGCAGCTGGCCACGACAAATTCCTGTGGACAGCCGTAGGATTCAGAAACGGTTCGTATGTAATCCTGTACTTTCGACGATAGCCAGTCGGAGGGAAGGGTCGGCTCGGTGAACGTCTCAGTTCTTAGATGTTGCCCTTCTGCTGGCGTGTCAGTAGGTGGCGGTAGCAGCTTCGGTAGTGCGAGCGGTATCGATTGGTTTTCAGGTGGAGATGGTGGAGCCATTATTGCAGGTTCCACCTTCTCCACCTCAGCGTTGATGAGGGAAAGGAAGTCGGGTTGACCGTTTCCGTCAAAGGTTGTGATGGTACTCTCCATGCCTTACCCCTTTCCTTGTTTTACATCTGCGTTGTCTGCATTCATGGCGGAAGAGAACAATTCTTCTACTTCACGCTTGGAATAGAGGTTGCGTCGGCCAATCTTGTGTTTCTTAATTACGCCTTCGTTCTCCTTGCGCCATAGCGTTGTGAAAGTAATGTGCAGCTTGTCGCACACTTCTTCACGGGTTAACCACTCGCCTTCATCGTTGGAAGGCTTCTCATTCAGTCCGCGCTTGGTGCAGACCTCTTCTACAATTTCAGTGACAACCTGCCTGAGGTCATCCATCTGAAGCATCACAAAACTTCCTGTCATTTTATTCGATTTTTAAGTTTCATGGTGCAAAGGTACTGCGATGTCATGGGGTCACGCCTCGGCAAAAAACACGTCGATTTCTGCCGAGGTCAATTTAACAAATAAGGGGGGGCTTTTAACAAAGAAGCAGAAGAAACACTATTAAGAGGGGATAATTTTACAGAAACCACCGTCACAATTCGCGACACTGCTTCTAGATCTCGTAGTATGATATAAACGAGCGCACACAGTCCTTCAAGTGTAAGTTTCAAGGTCACCTGAAGGTCACCAATAAGAATTGAATAGGGAAGCAGTAAAAACAAAATGCATGAGAAAGCGGTACATGGGAAGAGGGCTAAGAAATTTCTTGAACTCTCATAAAGTCACGTCAGGTTTCAGAAAATAAAAATAGGTAACATTTGATGTTCTATGTTCACCTCATGTTCACCAAGAAAAGAAAAAGCACTTACAGAATCTTTGTAAGTGCTTGATTTTCAAAGTGGACCAGCTTGGGCTTGAACCAAGGACCTCCAGATTATGAGTCTGTTGCTCTAACCAACTGAGCTACAAGTCCGATATTAAGGCGAAAAATGACATCTGGGGAACATTGGGTGAACCGTGGATGCCGTTTCTCGTGAGTTGGGCCACCAGGAATCGAACCTGGCTCTTCAGAACCAAAATCTGACGTGTTAGCCGATATACTATAGCCCAATCCTCTTATGCGTTCGGCTGGATGGTGTCAGAAGACACTCTTTGCTGAATGCGGCTGCAAAGTTAGTGCTTTTTTTCGACTCTCAAAAGGTTTTTTGGGAAAAAAGACTAAAAATTCGTTTTTTGTTTGTCTTTCTTGGGAAATATCTGTACCTTTGCATACACAATGGTTGTGGGTTCGGCTACGGCCATTGTGTAAAACTAAATATGATCATGTCGAAGGAAAAACCGCTGATACATAATAAACGTAGAAATAAGATTCGTTTGCACCACGAGGGGAAGCATACTCTTCTCTATACGGGGGTCTTGTCTGCTATTATCATCAGTTTGGCTTGGATGTCACGGAGTACATTGTCGTGGGGTTCGTACGTTGTTATAGGGGTTGAACTGGTATTGTATGGCATCTTGTTGAATTTCTTCCGCTGCCCGATTCGTATGTTCAATGGTCCAACCAACAAGACGATTGTTGCGCCGGCCGATGGTCATATCGTGGTGATTGAGGAGGTGGAAGAAATGGAGTATTTCCATGATAAGCGACTGATGATTTCCATCTTCATGAGTTTGACGAATGTGCATGCCAACTGGATTCCTTGTGACGGCACAGTGGTGAAAGTGGGGCATCAGGACGGCAACTATTTGAAGGCATATCTTCCCAAGGCGAGTACGGAGAACGAGCGTTCGATGGTGGTTATCCGCACGCCACATGGTGTAGAGGTCATGGCCCGTCAGATTGCTGGCGCTTTGGCTCGTCGTATCGTTACTTATCCGAAGGAGGGTGAGGAGTGCTATATTGACGACCATATGGGTTTCATTAAGTTTGGTAGCCGCGTGGATGTGTATCTGCCTATTGGTTCTGAGGTGTTGGTGAAGATGGGGCAGCGAACGGTGGGTAACGAGACGATGATTGCACGATTGGTGTAGTGGGGGCCATGATGTATATTCATATATGGACAGATGAAAAAGCATATTCCCAATATTATCACATGTTGTAATCTGATTTGTGGGTGCATCGCTACGTTTTGTGCGTTTCACCACGGTCATCAGATGGCATTTATTTTCATTTTGGCGGGGGCTATCTTCGACTTTTTCGATGGTAAGGTGGCTCGTGCTCTTGGTGTGAGTGGTAAGTTAGGTGTGGAACTTGATTCGCTGGCTGATTGTGTCACTTTTGGTGTGGCTCCTTCGGCGATGCTGTTCACGCTGTTCAATCATGTGGCATATCCTACATGGATGGGCAGTGAATTCTTTTTCAATGTGATGCCTTTCACGGCGTTCTTGATGGCGGCGTTCTCCGCTTTGCGTCTGGCGAAGTTCAACATTGACGAGCGTCAGCATACGGAGTTCATTGGTATGCCGACTCCTGCCAATGCTATCTTCTGGGGCGCATTGATTTCGAGTTGTGAGGCTTGGCTGACGAGTCCGCGCTTTAATGCTTTGTTTCTCTTCCTGTTCATGATTCTGTTCTGCTGGCTGTTAGTGTGCGAGGTGCCTATGTTCGCTTTCAAGGGCAAACTCACGTGGCCGCAGGATAAGATGAAGATTCTTTTTGTGATGTCGGCACTTTTGTCATTGACTTTTGGCGTAGTTACGTGTGACGAGGGTGTTTGGATAGGTTTGTCACGTGGTGCGGCTGTCAGCATCGGACTTTATGTCGTCATTTCGATTGTAGCATCTCTTTTGCCTAAGAATGAGGAGTAAGGAAGAACGGACTTCCTTATTCAAAACGACTGCATGGATATGTCAACATTCTTAACAGCCTTATTTACAGTTCTTATCTTTGTATTGGTGTTCATCCTGATTGGCTTGTTCCTGATGAGCCGATTGGTGGGCGGATTTGGCAATCTGCGTGCCATCTACCGTCTTTTCACAGGCAAGGGAAGACAGGGTGCACGACAGCAATCTGCCAAATCGTCATCTTCGCGGAGGGCTTCTCATGCATCTGCTGCTCAAGGAAGGTCTGCCCAACAGAAAGGTTCGTCAGGTGGCAAGATGTTTGGAGAGAATGAGGGCACCTACGTTGATTTCGAGGAGGTAAAGTGACATGAAGAAATTCTGTAAACTGATATCAGATTATATGGGTGTGCTGGTGCTGGTCGCAGCAGTCGTGGCGCTGGTAGTGCCCGATGTGTTCAGCGGCATCAAGCCTACGGTCATCAATCCCTTGTTGGGTGTCATCATGTTCGGTATGGGTATGGCGCTTAAGCCAGAAGACTTCCGCATCGTGTTCAGCCGTCCTCGCGATGTTATCGTGGGCTGTTTGGCGCAGTTCATCATTATGCCCTTGCTGGCTTTCGTTTTGGCACGGGTGTTCGCTCTCGACGAGGCTTTGGCTGTTGGTGTGGTGCTTGTGGGCTGCTGTCCTGGCGGTACAGCGTCGAATGTCATTACCTATTTGGCAAAGGGAGACTTGGCGCTGAGTGTCGGTATGACTGCTACCTCCACGTTGCTTGCCCCCGTGATGACACCGTTGCTGGTGTGGCTTCTGGCAGGTAAGACCGTTGATGTTGATGTGCTGGGCATGCTGCTGAGCATCCTTTGGGTGGTCATTCTGCCCATTGTCGCTGGTCTCGTCGTCAAGTGGCTCTGGCCGAAGTTTACACAGAAGACGACTGCCTATCTGCCCGCAGTTTCTTCACTTACCATCGCTTTCATCGTGATGATTGTCATTGCAGCCAATGCCCACAAGTTGTTGCTTGGCGGAATGATGATTGTTGCGGTTGTTGTGCTCCACAACCTTTTAGGGTTAGGTCTCGGCTATCTGATAGGACACTTGCTGCGCCTGCCTGCCTCGAAGAGAAAAGCTATCAGCATTGAGGTGGGCATGCAGAACTCGGGCCTTGCGTCGTCGCTGGCCACACTTCATTTCGCCGCTTATCCGCTGGCCACTATCCCTGGAGCCATCTTCAGCGTTTGGCACAATATTAGTGGTGCAATTGTTGCCCGTCTTTATTCACGTTATTTAGGGCGCACTTGACCGTTTCCTTCAATCAGCCATTTGTAAGTGGTTATTTCTTCCAGTGCCATAGGTCCTCTTGCATGGAGTTTCTGGGTGGAGATGCCTATTTCGGCACCCAACCCGAATTGTGCTCCGTCGGTGAAGGATGTGGGGGCATTGTGATAGACACAAGCGGCATCTACTTGAGCCATAAACTGATTGGCGGTGGCACGATTCTCTGTGATGATGCACTCTGAGTGTCCCGACCCGAAACGGCGGATGTGACGGATGGCTTCGTCAGCAGAGGTGACGGTTTTGATAGCCATAGTGTATGCCTGGAACTCCGTTCCGTAACTATCTTCCGTAGAAGGCTTCAGCAAGTCGGCAGGGTAGTTGCCATTGAGTACTGCAAGGGCTGGCTCATCAGCATAAATCAACACATTGCTCTCCTTTAGCGGCGCACAGATGGCTGGGAGGTCTGCCAAACGGTCTGCATGCACCAATGTGCAGTCGAGGGCGTTGCACACGCTCACACGGCGCGTTTTGGCATTGTTGATGATGCGGGCACCCTTCTCTGTGTCTCCGTCTTTATCGAAGTAAGCATGACACACACCGGCACCTGTCTCGATGACGGGTACGGATGCCTCCTGCCGCACAAAGTCGATGAGGCGTTTGCTGCCACGTGGAATAACAAGGTCCACATATCCGTTTGCATGGAGCAATGCGCCAGTAGCCTCGTGTGTGGCAGGCAGGAGAGTGATGGCATTCTCGTTGATATGGAACTCCTTGAGCACTTCTTTGATGAGGCTGACGATGGCGCGGTTGCTGTCATCGGCATCCTTGCCACCCTTCAGAATGCAAGCGCTGCCTGCTTTCAGACAGAGCGAAAAGACATCAAAGGTTACATTGGGACGTGCTTCATACACGATGCCTATCACGCCGAAGGGCACACTCACGCGCTTGAGGTCGAGACCATTGGGCAGTATGCTATGTTTCAACACTTTGCCTAGAGGAGAGGGGAGTGTGGCCACGTCGCGCGTGTCACCAGCGATGCCTTCGATGCGCTCACGGGTCAGTTTCAGACGGTCATACATCGGGTTTGCCGTATCCATGCGGCTGAGGTCTTTGGCATTGGCTGCCAGAATCGTGTCTGTTTCGCTGATGGCTTTGTCTGCCACAGCCAACAGCACCTTATTGATGGTCTCATTGTCGAGGAGGGCAAGGTCGATGCTTGCCTCCTTAGCAGAATTGAAGATGTTGTCCATTAACATAAAAATTCTGTGCAGGGTGTGTTGTCCCTGTCGTTCATCAGTTTAACCAGTATGTCATCTCTCTTGCCGTTGGCGATAATCACGCTGATGCCAGCCGCAGCCGTTTGTGTGGCCACGTTCGACTTGCTCTGCATGCCGCCACGTCCCGCACTCGATTTCTTCTTCTGGATGTAGTCATCCAGCCGTTTGCCGGGCTTCACGATGCTGATGAGCCGCGATTCGGGGTCAGCAGGGTCGCCCGTGTATATGCCGTCGATGTTGCTCAGGATGATGAGCATCTGCGACTGTGTCATCTGCGCCATCAGCCCTGAGAGTTCGTCGTTATCGGTGAACATCAGTTCTGTGACAGACACTGTGTCGTTCTCGTTCACGATGGGTAGCACCCTATTCTCCAGCATCACTCGCATACAGTTCTCCTGATTCTTGCGATGCTCAGAGTCTGAGAAATTCTCCTTGGTGGTGAGCACCTGTCCCACAGGGATGCCGTACTCTCTGAACATCTCAAAGTATCTGTTAATCAGTTTCGCCTGCCCCACAGCCGAGAACAACTGCCGCTGATCCACTGAGTCGAGGTCATGCTGAATATGTTTCAGTTCGCTTCTTCCACTGGCCACCGCACCTGAAGACACGAGAATAATCTCGTGTCCCTGACTGCGCAAGGTGGCAATCTGGTCAACCAGCGCTGACATTCTTGTCACGTCCAGCGAGCCGTCCTGTCGTGTCAGCACATTACTGCCCATCTTAATCGTAATTCCCATAACGTATTAATGATTCATATTTTTCACTTTCCAATTCTTCAATTATTCAACTCTCTCTCCTCTTCCTATCCTCCAATCTTCGCCATCAATCCATATTCCTTCATGATGTCCAATGCCCTCTGCTGCACCTCCTCCCCTGGCGCCTCCATATGAATGTCCACGGGGATGTACTTGTTGCCCAGCCGTGCATGCTTGCCGATGCCCACATCGTGATAGACCAGCAGGTTCACCACTTCAGGTTTCTTTGGCAACGAGGTCAGAAACTCGGCCGAAGCCCTCAAATTTTCATCGTCGGCATTCACACCCACAATCAGCGGAATGCGTACCCAGTATTCCTTGCCCATCTCGCTCAGCAAGCGGATGTTCGCCAGAATCTGCTCGTTGGGCACACCTGTGTATCGCCGATGCTTCTCGCTATCCATCATCTTCAGGTCCACCAGCATCAGTTCACACCGTTCTGCCACACGCTTCACTTGTTCAGGCGAGGCAAACAACGTCGTGTCTACCGTCCTGTGTATGTTTCTTTTGCCCAGTTCGTCCAGCACCTCACACAGATAGTCCGTGTGCATCAGCGGCTCGCCTCCACACATCGTCACACCTCCGCCGCTCTCTTCCATCACCGTGCGTTCCTTCTCCACCACAGCCATCAACTCATCCATCTTCCATTCCTTGCCCGCCATTTCCAACGCAAGGGTGGGGCACTCGTCCGTGCATTTCCCGCAACCGACGCATCTTCCCAAGTCCTTGATGCCCTCAGCGGTCAGCACCAGATTCTTTTGTGGACACACCTCCACGCATGATTGGCAGCCGATGCACTTCTTCTTTGTGTACATCTTCACGGGCTTCTCTGAGAATCCCTCAGGATTGTGACACCACACACATCTCAACGGACACCCCTTCATGAAGAGTGTCGTTCGGATGCCGGGACCATCGTTGATGGCGAATCGCTTGATGTCGAAAATCAGTGCCATGAAATGTTGCTTTGCTAAAGGCTCCCCTTCTTTGCTTTCCTTGCAAACTCAAACAGTTCAAGAGGCAGATGACAATATCCATCAGGATTCTTGTCCAGATAGTCCTGATGGCGTTCGTCAGCAGGATAGAAGCACTCCAAAGGCTCCACCTCCACAGCGATGGGCGCATTCCATTTCTTCTGTTCTTCGGCAAACACCCGCTGGATGACAGGTAAATCATCTTCAGCGGTGTAGTACACACCTGTCCTGTAGCGTGTACCCTCATCATGTCCCTGCTTGTTGAGGCTGGTGGGGTCAATCGCCTTGAAAAACATCTGGAGCAGAAACTCCAAATCCACTACCGCATCGTCATACTCGATGCGCACCGTTTCGGCATATCCCGTTGCGTCGGTATATACCTCCTCATATGTTGGGTCATCCGTAGTGCCGTTGGCAAATCCAACCTCCGTGTTCAGCACCCCTTCTATCTGCTTGAAGAAGTGTTCCGTCCCCCAGAAGCAGCCTCCTGCAAGGAAAATATCTTTTGTCATCGTATCTGTGTTCTGTTGTGCAAAATTACGCCCTTTTTGCCATACAGACAAATAAAAGGGGATTTTTCTCCGTTTATAGCGTCTCGTTCTCCGTGCGGGCGATAATCTCGTTCTGGAGTTGCTCCGTCATGTCGTTGAAGTAGTCGGAGTAGCCAGCCACGCGGACAAGCAAGTCTTTGTAGTCCTCAGGTTGCTTCTGGGCATCGAGCAGGGTCTGGGTGTCCACGATGTTGAACTGGATGTGATGACCGCCCATGCTGAAGTAGGCACGGATGAGGGAGACGAGTTTGCGCAGGTCTTCGTCGCGCTGGAGCAGTGTGGGCACGAAGCGCACGTTGAGCAGGGTGCCGCCCGACTTTGTCTGGTCGAGTTTGCCCAGCGACTTGATGACCGCCGTAGGACCGTTGGTGTCGGCTCCATGTGCTGGCGATGTACCATCGCTGATGGCGAAGTGTGCCAGACGGCCGTTGACGGATGCGCCACAGACGGAACCGAAGTAGTTGTGGCAAGTCGTCGAGAGCATATTGAGTTGCGTCTTGCCGCCGCGCGTGTTGGGGTGTCCTTCGATGGCGTCCACAAGGTCGTCATACACTTTCACGGCAATCGTGTCGGCATACTCGTCATCGTTGCCGAAGAAGGGGGTTCTGTTCATGATGAATTGCCTCATCTTCTCGTTCCCTTCAAAGTTCTCGCTGACCGCTTTGAGTAGTTCGTCCATCGTGAACTTCTTCTCCTCAAACACATGCTTTTTCATCGTGGAGAGGCAGTCGGTGATGGTGCCGAGACCTGTACACTGGATGTATGTCGTGTTGTAGCGTGCGCCACCGCTGTAGTAGTCGCGTCCGCGGGTGATGCAGTCATCGATGAAGAGCGAGAGGAACGTGGCTGGGGCATAGAGCGAGAACATACGCTCGATGTAGTTGTTGACCGCCAGTTTGAGGTTAACGAAATAAATCATCTGCTTGTGGTAGGCCTCGTAGAGTTCCTCGTAGGTCTTGAAGGTGCGTGGGTCGCCTGTCTCCAATCCCAGTTTCTTGCCTGTCATCGGGTCGATGCCGTTGTTGAGGGTAATCTCAAGAATCTTTGGCGTGTTGAGATAGCCCGTCAGAATGTAGGCCTCCTTGCCGAATGCACCCACCTCGATGCAGCCCGAACAACCGCCTTCGTTGGCATCCTCCTGTGTCTTTCCCTGACGGATGAGTTCTTTTGTGTAGGTGTCGGGATTGAAGACGGAGGGGTAGCCGTGCCCCTGACGAATTACTTTAGCACCAGCCATCACAAATTCGTCGGGCGTCACCTTGCTCACATGGATGCTCCAGCCTGGCTGCAACTCGTGCAGTTCTTCCTGAATCTCCAGGATGATATAGGAGAGCTCGTTCACCGCGTTGTTGCCATCCTTGTCGATACCGCCGATGTTGATGTTGGTGAAGTCATTATAGGTGCCGCTCTCCAAGGCGGTGATGCCCACTTTGGGAGGTGCTGGCTGGTTGTTGAACTTAATCCAGAAGCACGAAATGAGTTCCTTCGCCTTCCCACGGGTCATCGTGCCGTCGGCTAATCCTTTCTGGTAGAACGGATACAGGTGCTGGTCAATGTGTCCAGGGTTCATGCAGTCCCAACCGTTCAGTTCGGTCACAGTGCCCAGATGCACAAACCAGTACATCTGTATGGCTTCCTGCATGTCGCGTGGTGCATGAGCAGGCACCCAACGGCACACGTCGGCAATCTTCAACAACTCTTCTTTCCGTTGTGAGTCTGTCTCTTCCTTGGCCATCTTTTCAGCCAACTCAGCATGTCTCTCTGCAAAGAGGATGGCGGCATCGCAACTGATGTCCATCGCCTGCAGTTCCTGCTGCTTGTCTGTCGCCTCAGGGTCGTTGATGAAGTCGAGTTCGCTGAGGGTCTTGGCTATGAGTGCCTTCACGTCCAGCAAACCACGATGGTACATCTTGCCGTCCATCGCTGTGTGGCCGCCAGCACGTTGTTCCATGAACTCCGTAAACACGCCTGCATGATAGGCTTCTTCCCACTCCTTGCTCACGTGGCTGAAGATGCGTTCGCGCTGGGTGCGTCCTTCCCAATAGGGTATGACTTCGCGGGCGTAGGTGTCGATGTCTTCCTGTGAGATGTAGTAAGGCTGCAATTCGCGGTCGTTCAGTGTGTGGAGGTCTTCCACCGTGTGACACGTCAGTTCAGGGAACGTTGGTACCGCCTTTGGTACGGGACCACGTTCGCCCACAATGAGTTCGTCCTTACCGATATAGATGGTTTTCTTCTTGCAAATCTCATAGAAGTTGCGGGCACGGAGGATGCAGTTGGGCATCTTGCCGTAATTCTCTTTGTAGAAAGCGGTTTCGATGAGGGCACGTTCGATGGTGAGCGTGGTAGGCGTGTCAATGCTCTGCTGATGCAGACGCTTCACGCGGTCATTCATGCCTCCCTCGTTCTCTGGGTGCTGTAAAGCATAATTCATTTTGCTGTGCGGCTTGCGCATGGCGACAGTTGTTCCCATATAGTTAATCTAAAGTTTAATGTTCTTTATTTGCTGGTGATGTGAAGAAAACGTGTGATTTGCCTGCCCAGACTGCGGTCTTTGTTGTCGATGTAGGCATCAAGGAGACGCGTCTTCTGGTTGAGCGGAATGACATCGTAGTCGGCAATGGCGGCAGGGATAAGGGTGCTGTGTCCCTCGCGAAGCAGAATCTTGTCGCCGGTGGAACGTATGTGTATGCGACAGTCACCTTCGATGCACATGCTGATGATGAAACTGTCGTATTTGATGAGGTTGCGGTGGAAGGGGGCGGTCATCTCTGTCACGCGCACACTGAAGAATGGCGAGTCGATGATGCGGTTGGCACGATCTGTCAGATTGCTGTATTGTGTGCGGTATTCCTCCTCCACGCGGAAGTTCAGGGCTTGGGCAGCCAGTTCTGTGTGCAGTTCACGCGGCTTCCCATCCATGCCTGGACGGTTGTAGTCGAAAATGCGATAAGTCACGTCCGACGATTGCTGCACCTCTGCCAAAAGTATGCCGCCACAGATAGCATGCACACGACCGGCTGGGAGATAGAACACATCACCTGCCTTCACTGTATGCTTGGCCAGCACATCAACGATGGTGCCGTCGGCCACCCTTTGTTTGTATTCCTCAGGTGTAATCTCTTGTTTGAAGCCTGCATACAGATGGCTACCAGGCTTGGCATCAATGATGTACCAGATTTCACTCTTTCCCAGTTTTCCATGTTCGCGATTGGCCATTTCGTCGTTGGGATGCACCTGGATGCTGAGGTCTTTCTGGGCATCGATGAACTTCACCAGAAGGGGCAGCTGACCATGATACTTGGCGTTGACCGCCTTGCCCAGAATGGGCTCGGGGTGTTCGGTCACGACCGAGATCAGGTCGCGACCTGCGAGGGGGCCATTGCTGATGATGCTGGCACTGGAGGGTACGGC
>JAEEGI010003041.1_pt1 | contig 40361 bp, 33 predicted proteins | sample 8958751 | NCBI WGS metagenome assembly JAEEGI01 (sample SAMN16246545, study PRJNA631951) | gut metagenome | biome: gut microbiome; feature: rumen; material: KS-attached | host: Bos | place: Iran: Karaj | collected 2018-10 | reverse complement strand
ATACACGAAAGAAGAAACATAAAGGAGGGTGGTAAGATGCTTGACTTAGAAAGAATCATACAGACAGGAATCCCCGACATAGCCCCAGTATATGGAGGCGTGAGAGGACGTACCATATCGTCACATAAGCAGGCTTACGTATGGAAGACGGTTGTGGCGGCTGGTCTTCGACAAGTAATAGACCTGAGGAAAGACTATTCTGCTGATAGATACCCAGAGCTATGCCACCAGTATGGAGTGGATTACTTTCACTACCCCATTGACAATGACCGTGAGACCATTGCAAAGATGATAGAACTATTTCCCACTTTCTGTGAAAAGATAGACAAAGGGGATTTCTATATCGCCTGTGCCATGGGGCTTCACAGAACTGACATCGCACTCTGTACCTATTGGGTGTTCTATGCCGCCGATAAGGGGATTGATCCACCTCCCATCAGAGGTTATAGACAGGAGGAAGGTCACAATACCAACAAAATTATGCGTGTGCTCAATGCCTTCTATCAGTGCATATCAGAGGTGGATGGCAAAGAGCCAATGCCTATTGAAGTGTTCAAGGAACGCAAGAAAGTGATTAACGAATTTAGCAAGAATAATACAGAAAATATGGTACAGATAGAATCAAAGGGAGAATACTATTTCATTCATGGCATTAACGAACTTGAAGGTTGCCGGTGTTATTCATGGGGAGAAAACCTGTTGTTAGTTGTTGATGAAGAAGACGGCAGGTATCTGGTAAACAAGGCTACTGGTAAATCAAGAAAAATTTCAGAACCAGGAAAACTGGTCGGTTTCTCTGATGATGAAATAGATCTTGAGGCAATCGAAAAATTGCCGCATAGTTATAATGCACGTCTGCGCCTAATTGAGTATGGAGGTATTAGTCGTTGGGATGATTGCAGGGATGGATTGATTACTCTCTGCTGGACTCTATATCCTGACGGTCGTTATTTTGCTGATGAGGATGGTTTTGGTATGGAGGATAATAAGGAGGTGGCTGTGTATTGTGTGATGAACGATAATTTAGAGGTGGTAAAACCTTTTGCTCCATGTAAGTATTATGATTAGTTGCAAAGAGTTTTAATGATATGGCACGATGCTTGACATAGAAAGAATCATACATACTCAGATACCTGATATAGCACCAGTATATGGTGGAGTGAGGGGACGAACAATATCGTCACGCAGGCTTGCATATGCATGGAAAACTGTTGTTGAGGCTGGAGTCCGGCAGGTGATAGATTTGAGAAAGGATTATTGTGAGGATAGGTATCCTGAGTTGTGCCGTCAGTATGGGGTAGATTATTTTTATTACCCTATAGATAATGATCGGGAGACTATTATCAAGATGGTGGAACTCTTTCCCCAGTTATGTGAGAAGATAGATAATGGTGATTTCTATATTGCTTGTGCTTTAGGATTGCATAGAACGGATATTGCTTTATGTACTTATTGGGTGTTCTATGCAGCTGATAAGGGTATTGCACCGCCACCTATCAGGGGATATAGACAGGAGGATGGGCATAACACTAATAAGATTATGCGTGTGCTCAATGCCTTCTATAAGTACATGACCGAACAGAACGGCCTAGAACCAATGCCAATAGAACTGTTCAAGGAACGCAAGAAAGTGATTAACGAATTAAGTAAGTTATGAATACATTACAAGACAGAATACGCGGTTCACTGATTGGTGGTGCTATCGGTGACGCATTGGGATATCCCGTGGAGTTTATGAGTCGTAAAAACATCCTGCACAAATATGGTGATAGGGGCGTTCGTAGATTTCAGGAGTTTGACCGCAATGGTAAAGCCGTTGTGTCGGATGACACACAGATGACTCTTTTCACGGCATGTGGATTGCTATTCGGTGTTACCCGCCTCTGCACTCATGGAGGACTTGGAGCAGGTTTGAAAGATTTTGTTGCTTATGCCTATCAGGATTGGTTCCAGACGCAAAATGGTGTTGATGATTATTATGCCTACCACTACTGCTGGATTCGTGATATCGTAGAACTCAATGTACGTCGTGCTCCGGGCAATACATGCATGTCGGCATTGATGTCGCTTATGCAGCACGATAAAGTTGATAACGACAGCAAAGGATGTGGCGGCGTGATGCGCGTGGCTCCATTGGGATTGATGGCTGCTGCCGATGAAAAGATAATGATAAAGAATAGTTGTGGAGTAGATTTTCCAAGACGTAAGTGGACAGAAACGGAAGTTGCTCGTTTAGGTGGCGACTGTGCTGAAATCACTCACAAGCACCCACTGGGCTATCTTCCTGCTGCATTTATGGCTGACTTGATATATTATATAATGATGTATGATGAGCCTATAACATTTAACGTCTTAGAGGACTTTCTTGGTGCTGTTTATGCTGATATTAAACATGAATATACGAGCGAAAGAGAGCAAAAGTCTTTGGAAGAGTTGTGGGCGCTTATCGAAAAAGCTATAAACCAAGCAGGTGATATTACAGTTTTAGATGAATTTGCCATTCAACGTCTAGGTGAGGGATGGACTGGGGATGAAGCTCTTGCTATTGCCATCTACTGCACTATGAAGCACCTTGACAACTTTGAGGATGCCCTTGCAGCTGCTGTCAACCATGACGGCGACAGTGACTCCACTGGAGCCATCTGTGGCAACTTGATGGGTGCAATTATCGGATATAATGCTATTCCCGAACATTTCAAACAGAAACTGGAACTGAGGAACTTGATACTCGATATAGCTGATGATATTGTCAGAGGCTGTACTATCAGTGAATATCACGCTCCTGAGACTCCCGACGAATTGCAATGGGAGAAACGCTACGTAAAGATTGAGCCTGTAAGCCCCAGGCATTTCAAGGGAATGTTCTCGTTCTTGAATTCAGAATACCACATCATGCCGCAAGCTCAAAGAGTTCTTGAGATAAAAGAATTGTTCAGCCAGATGCAACTCGATAAAACCGGACCAGAATGGTATGCATATAAGATAGCACTTAAGGTCTATGATACCGTGGATTTCAATCCATATCACCCATTGGAATATAATGAAACCTGTCATGAACCTACAGATTATTTCCGAAGCAGAAGTTTAATGCCAGCCTATAGTTATGGGTTTAGTGATGACAAACCGCTTGAATTCTCGCAAAGTGCTTTCAGAACAATTAGAATAAATACACAATGTTTTGGGTGGCAGAATCCCGTGATAGCGATAAGAAAAGATGGAAGTTTGCCAATTAGCATTCAACTTCATGGTGGTCTTATGCCGTTTAACGATAAGAAGATAAATGAAAAATATCCCGGTTGGATATTTCTTACAGTTGATTGGATGAAATGTCATTACGCTTTTATTACGCATAGCTTGGAGAAAGAGTTTGCTGTTGAGATTGCTCATTTGTGGGAAGACGGAACATTACACAGAATTTATCATTTTTGTTATTGACATATCATATATCAACACATATTCTTCACTCGACATCGAGAAAAAGTTGCCTCTCAATAGTATTGGGGAGGCATTTTTCATTTTTACTGATAGAATGGGTTACTTGGGGCACTCTATATGCATATACATTTAAATGAAATGTTATGAGTAATGTTTAATTCAATGTTTTATTAACTTAAAAACGTATCAATTATGGAAAAGGTTTCAGCAAAAATGTTTTTCACTGAATTGTGGAAAGGAGTGTGTCAGGCTTTAGGGTGGTTTTTCGGACTATTCGGTTACAAAAGAGATGGGAAATTCAGTAAATGCGTGTGGGGATTGTTTGCCACGAGTGCAGCTGTGATAATGTTTATCATTGCAGGAGTTTGTGTATATGGTGTCTGGGACGTGATGGAAAGACATTTTTTCAGTTCTCATCAATGTGAAAGTGGTGATTGCTATCATTCACAGTATGTAAACGGAAATATTTATTTTCACAATACAGTGGATGGAAAGGGGTATGTATATAATTGTGAATCAAAAGAAGTTTTAATACGCCAGATTGATTGGATTGCAACACCAATGTGGAACGATTCTCTGGTTTGCTTCAGTAAGAAAGATAAGCGCGGGTATTTCAATAAATATACTGGCGAGGTTGTTATTGAACCTAAATATAGGCATGCATGGATTTTCTCTGACGGACTAGCAAGTGTTGAGGATGAGGGTAGAATTAAATTTATAGATGGTACAGGGAAGGTCGTAATCGATAATAATATACCATATATTAGGGGTAGAGAAGGTTATGTGTTCCATGGTGGCTATTGCGTTGTCGGTAGCAAAGACGGAAGTAAATATGGTTTAATAGATAAAACCGGCAAGGCAGTTGTACCAATAGAATATAGTGATGTCAGACCTTCGAATGATTATGAGTTGTGGTGTGTGGAGAAAGATAATCAGATGGCTGTTTTGGATAAGAATCTTAAAACGGTATTACCTATGGCTGAATATTCTGTTTATTTCGTGGGAGAATATATAAATGTCGTTATGCCTGATCATACAGAAAAGATGTATGATACACAAGGTAATCTTATTAATGACTTTGTAGTTTATGAGGTGAGAATGTTGGAATACGAAAAAGATGAAATTCTATATAGTTCTCAGACTAGTTATGATGATAATAGAGAATGCAATGTACAATCACTTGAAGCATATCGTCCTCATGCTATAGCTCGTCTCCGCGCCTATAGAACATCTTCTGGTTATGAGGGCTTGATGAGTGCAGATGGTCGTGTCATTACATTGCCGCTGTACAAAGATATAGAAGCTATAGGTTCCGATTTGTATCTATGTGAACTGACAGACTGTGAAAAAGTTGTAGTCGATGGTAAAGGGAAAGTAGTTAAATGATTTTTAGAAGATAACCTGCTGAAAGGTAGGTTATCTTTGTAAAATGTCCTTTTTGTCCTTTGTCCTTTTGAGGGCGTTTGAGTAGTTATTATATATCCAAATGCTTTCAAAGAATAAGCTGCAACCAGAAAGTGTGATAATAATTATAAAAAAGGGAAGATACTTCACAGTATCTCCCCATAGGATTAAATTATCAAGATTTGAAGAATACACGGTGTTAACCGTGATTTTTCCTTAAGTTTTAATTAGAATGTCCAACCAAGACGAAGTGCTGGGTTAACAGCGAACTTGAGTTCAGTACCAGTAGCCTTTGGAGCAATTTCTGTAGATGTAGTACCGTTTGATGTCTCAATCTTCTTCCAGCTTGTGTTAGAGAAAGCGAATTCGATTTCAGCACCTACATAAAGCTTCTTGTAAACATAGAAGTTAGCACCAGTGAATACACCTACACCAAACTGAGTGTAACCACGGTTAGCTCCAGCAGTGCTCTGAGCGCCCTTGATTTCTGAATATCCAGCTGTATTCTCGCTTTTTGCGCTGCTTGATTTTAATGAAAGTTCAGCCTCAGCACCAGCATAGATGTCAAGACGATCGAACTTACCGAAGTGACGCTCGTAACCAGCAGCGATACCAAACAAAGTTGATTTTCTAGTATCTTTAGTAGTAGTAGCTGTAGATTCACCCTGCTTCTCGTTGTTGAGACCGAAATTAAGACCTAAACGGATAGCGTCCTTGTCGCTTACAAAGTAAGAAGCATTGATACCAATGTTTTCAAACATTTCTTTACCACCGTTGTTGAATGGACGGAAATCAACAGATGTCTGGAGATCACCCTTTTCTGCCTTGTACTGTGCATTTGCTGTTGCAAAACCAAATACTGCGATTGCAGCGATAAATAATTTCTTCATAACCTTTTTTAATTTTTAGTTAATACTGATGTTAATTATTTAAGTTTCTTTCAAAACTTTTTGCAAATTTATAGAGGTTTATGTTAACAAAAAGAAATATTGTGTAGCAGGATTAACTACATGTAGAATATCTCGCTACAGTTGAGGCTGTTTATCATCCATTTTATGGTTGACTTCTTCTTCGTAAAGGCTGAAAAAGTTAAAGTGCAGGATAACACTCAGACGCTGAAGCAACTGTGTGTCGATACTATACTTTTCAAACAGATTGTAAACGTTAGTGCGGTGGCAACCAAGTTCGTTTGCAAGCCATACGACGGTTTTACCATCATCCTTTAGTTTTTGTTGTAAGATTTTTCCGATGTGCATTTCAAAGTTTCTCTATATAACGGTTAACTTTATATAGATAAAAAAGCGTGGGTAGCTGTTCTTGCTTATCCCGCGTTTCAGGCTCTGGAAATTGCCCCCGTACAAGGATAAGCAACCAGTTAGCCCACGCGGTGTGATATAATTATATATAATGTATATCTCAATCATTCCAAATGCCATTCAGAATAATATGAGTACAAGGATATAATATCCCACGCGGGACGTACTGACTGCCTTATCTTCTAGTACGTATTCAAGTTTTCCAGATTTGAAACACAGAAGACAAGCGTCTTTTAACGCCCTTTTACCATAAAATTGCAAATTGACAAATGCTGTTGTTGCATGAATCTTTTTGCATACCACTAGCCACTACTGGCAAACTGGTCAACTGCAAAGGTATGGATAAAAAATGAAAAGACAAGCATTCTTAGCTAATTTAACCAAGAATGTTTGTCTTTAATAATGTATAAAGGAACACTATAATAAAATGTCCTTTTTGTCCTTTGTCCTTTTGGGGGCGTTCTGTATAGTTGACAAGTGACAGTTGACAGTTGATAGTTAATAGTTGAAAGTGGCAAAAAAAATACGCAAAAGTTTCTGTTTTTAGATTAGGGTTACTATTTTTGCCACAAAATTTGAATATTATGTACAACAGAGATTTTACTCCTGAGAGGATAACGGAGTTGAAAGAGAATGAGGTTTTTGTGTTTGGCAGTAATCTGTCGGGTAGTCATGGCGGGGGCGCTGCATGGATAGCGTATCAGAAGTTTGGTGCTATCTGGGGACAGGGCGTTGGACTGCAGGGACAGAGTTATGGTATCCCGACGATGCAGGGTGGGGTGGAAACTATCAAGCCATTTGTAGATGAGTTTATCGAGTTTGCAAAGGAGCACCCGGAACTGAAGTTTCTCGTGACTCGCATCGGGTGCGGCATCGCAGGGTTCAGGGATGAGGAGATTGCTCCACTGTTCAAGGATGCCATCGATGTGGAGAATGTTATTCTGCCTAAGAGCTTTGTTAGTTATTCCGACATCTAAAGACACGAAATACTCGAAAACTTTTCTTTAACCAAAACCATAAAAACCCCTTCTTTAGTCTTGAAGCTCTTCCAGAGCCCGCGCTAAGTGTTGTGTCTTTGTCTTTAAGAACAAGTTCTTCAGCCAAATTCACATCCCTCATCGCATCCACTTCGTTATTTCAAGCCCTCGAAGGAAAAACCCTGCTTCGCAGAAAAACCTTAGCCAGCGTAGAATAAAACAATAATGGAATACTTATTTTAAATTATTGTTTTTAGGTTAACCCTTAACCTTTAACCCTTAACCCTTAACCTTTAATGTAGCCTGCTTTTTTGAGTTCACCATAGACGAGGTGGCACTCATCGTACCAGGACTGACCGAAACGGCGGATGAGGGGTTCCTTGAGGAACTGGTAGAGGGGGAGCTGGAGTCGTTCGCCTAGTTCGAGGGCGGGACGGCAGATGTCCCATTTGTGGTAGTTGAGGGCTGGCATGCCGGCTACGGTGGTGATGCGGATGGGGTAGAGGGCACAGGAGATGGGTTTCTGCCAACGGAGTTTTCCGGCACGGTAGGCGGTGTCGATGGCACAGAGGGCACAACGGGGACCACGTGTCTTGCCTCCGTCGGGGGATAGGTTGGCATAACGTACGAAGACGCAGTCTTTGCCGTTGATGATGGAGGTGACGAGTTCGCCGTCGCGGTCAGAATAGACTACTCCGTTCTTTTCTATTTCTGCTTGTGCTTTGGAGGATATGTCGGGCCAGACGATGTCTTTGGCATGTTCCAGTTCTGCTACTTCGTCAAGGGCTACCGGGGCTCCTGCGTCGCCTTCGACGCAACAGATGCCATGACAACGTGTCAGGTCGCAACAGAAGTGAACCTGAAAGATGTCGAGGGATACGAGGGTATTTTGAATTTGAACCACTTTAGTTTACCGTTTACCGTTTACTGTTTACCGTTTTGGTTTTCGTTATCGTTATCGTTATCGTTTTCGTTTTCGTTATCGTTTTCGTTTTCTTTATCTCGACCCGAGGAAGAGGAAGAGCATGGAGAGGAGGACGAGGAGGAGGTCGATGACTTTGGATCGGAGGTTTTTCTCATGGAAGATGAGGGCTCCGAAGAGGAAGCTGACGATAACGCTGCCACGGCGCACCATGGAGACGATGGATATCATGGCTCCGTCCATGCCGAGGGCATAGAAGTATGCGAAGTCGGCGGCGGAGAGGAATACGCTGATGAGTATGATGCTCCAGTCCCAATGGAAGGGGGTGGTGCGTTTGTGGTTTGGCCACCAGAGGAGGAAGAGCATGGCTAGCATCATGAAGAACTGGTATATGTTGTACCAGGACTGCACGGCGAGTTTGTCGAGTCCGACGCCGTGGTTTTGGGGCGATGCCATGAGGAATTTGTCGTAGAGTCCGCTGATGGCTCCGAGTATGTTTGCCAGGATAACGAAGATGATGAAGCGGTTGTGCTTGAAGTCGATACCTTCTTTTTTGCTGGAACGGGAGAGCATGTAGAGTCCGACGATGGCGATGGTGACTCCTAACCACTGCCATAGGTTGAGTCGTTCGCCAAAGAAGGTGATGCCTCCGATGAGTACCCAGATGGGACGTGTGGCGTTGATTGGTCCGACGATGGTGAGAGGCAGGTTTTTGAGTCCGAAGTAGGCAAAGAGCCAACTGCTGAGGACTATGACTGATTTCAGAAGTATGTATTTGTGTTCTTCCCATCCGTAGGAGTGGGTGAAGAAGAGGCTGTCTTCGGGTATGGTACCCTGACGGGAGAGTACGATGAAGGGTATGAAGATGAGCGACGAGAAGAGGGTGTTGAGCAGGAGCACGGGGATGACGGCGTTGCCTTTGAGTGATTTTTTCTTAAAGACGTCGTAGAATCCTAATAGACAGGCTGATATGAATGCGAGAATGAGCCACATTGGATAAAGTTTATAGTTTAAAGTTTAAAGTTGAGAGTTTAAAGTTGAAAGTTGAGAGTTGAAAGTTATTGGCTTTTGGCTTTTGGCTTTTGGCTTTTGGTTGAGGTCAATAACCAATAACCAATAACCAATAACCATTATTCGTATTTTATGTCGGAGAGGAAGAGGGCGTTGCCGGGGACGGAGTTGCCTGCGGAACAGCGGTCTTTCTTTTCTATTATCTGTTGGAATTGTTGTAGGGTGATGGTGCCGCGACCGACGTCGAGGAGGGTGCCTACGATGGCTCGAACCATGTTGCGGAGGAATCGGTTGGCGGTGATGGTAAACTGCCACTTGACGGGTGTGAGCTGTTGCCAATGGGCATAGGTCACGGTGCAGATGTTGGTCTTGGTGTCGGTATGGAGTTTTGCGAACGATGTGAAGTCGCTGGTGGTGAGAAGAAGTTGACATGCCTGGTTCATCAGTTCGAAGTCGAGCGGTTGCGGATAGCGGTAGGCATAGGGTTCGAAGGGTGTCTTCTCGGTCACAATATAATAATGGTACGTGCGTGAGGTGGCACTGAACCTTGCATGCATGTCGTCAGCGACGGGACGTATGTCGTGAATGGCGATGTCGGCAGGCAGGAATTTATTGAGTTTGTAACGGAGTTGTGCGAGTTCGTCGGTGGTAAATGCTGTGTCGAAGTCGAAGTGGGCTACCATGAAGGAGGCGTTGACTCCGGTGTCGGTGCGCCCAGCTCCTACGATTTCGAGTGGTGTGCGTAGGAGGGTAGAGAGTGCCTTCTGGAGTGTTTCTTGTACGGAGGGTGCGTTGGGCTGTATCTGCCAACCGTTGTAGGCAGCTCCGTCGTAGGAGAGTGTGATGAAGTAGCGCAATTGTAAAGTTTAAAGTTGAGAATTGAAAATTGAAAGTTAGTGGGTGAGTCGGTTGTTGAAGAATGCTGCGATGCGGTGAGGCAGACTTTGTGCTCGTGCCTGACTCTTCAGATGGGTTGATTCGCCTCCATGGTAGTATTGCCAGAGCATGATGGCGGAGGTGATGAATGCAATGGCGTCGGCTGCTGCGATGGCTATCCATACTCCGTTAGTGCCCAAGAGTGTGCCGTCGGCAGTTGGCAGTTCGGGGAATATGATGAGGAAGGGCACGAGGAATACCAGTTGGCGGCTGACGCTAAGGAATATGCTTCGCTTAGGCATTCCGATAGACTGGAAGAAGTTGCTCGTGACAATCTGGAATCCGACAAGTGGCGACATGCATACGATGATGCGCATGGCTATTACGGAGATGCGGGTGAGGTCGGTGTCGGAGGTGAATGGCAGTATGATGTATTCAGGGAAGAATTCGCAGATGACGAATTCGATGCACATGACTGTGGTTGCCATGTAGATGGCGTAACGCAGTACGAGGTCGACACGGTCGTAGAGTTGTGCTCCGTAGTTGAATCCTGCGATAGGTTGCATGCCCTGACAAATGCCGAGTACTATCATAACGGAAAGGAATAGTACGCTGTTGATTATTCCGTATGCAGCGATGGCTATGTCGCCTCCGTGAGTAGCCAGTCCTTTGTTGATGAGTATGACTACGAGGCAGGCACAGAGTTGCATGCAGAAGGGTGAGAGTCCGATGGAGAGTATAGTGCGTACGATGGTGCTATGCAAACCGTAGATGCCCCGTTGCAGGTGGATGAGGTCTTTCGGTGAAGAGAGTTTTATCCATACGAAACAAAGGGCGAAGAGTTGCGAGAGTACCGTAGCTATAGCTGCTCCCCGAATGCCCATGCCGAGGGTGAAGATGAAGAGGGGGTCGAGGATGGAGTTTACTACGACGGTGGCTACGGTAGCCATCATTGCTGCACGGGGGTGACCTGTGGAACGCAGTGCTGCGTTGAGTCCGAGGTAGAGGTGCGGAATGACGTTGCCCAGAAGTATGATGAACATATACTCATAGGCATAAGGGTAGGTGTTTTCGCTGGCACCAAAGAAGGTGAGGAGTGGATGGATGAAGATGAGTGCAACGACGGACACGAGGATGCCCATGATGATGTTGAGACTCACTATGTTTCCCAGTACCCGTTTTGCACTTTCGTAGTCGCGTTGTCCGAGTTTTATGGACATGAGTGTGGAACCACCCACGCCAACCATTGCCCCGAATGCTGCAGCGAGGTTCATGACGGGGAAGGTGACAGCCAGTCCGCCTAAGGAAAGTGTGCCTACATCGGGTATGTGACCTATGAAGATGCGGTCAACGATGTTGTAAAGTGATGAGGCAGCCATTGCTATGACGGCTGGTATGGCGTACTTCAGCAGCAGGGAACTGATTGGGGCTGTGCCGAGTTCTTTGGTGCGGTTGGTTTGTTCCATTCTTTTTTATTTTGGCTGCGATATGGTATATCGCAGGACTCAACTTGGGGACTTGCTTGGGAATTTACTTCTTTTCTTCCTTTTTGTCTAAGAGGCTCCAGGCAGGAGGGTCGATGCCGAGGAGGTTCTTTACGAAGAAGTCGAAACGCTTGTGTTCGCCGTAGGCTTCACCCATGGTGTGGTGGGCTCCAGGAATGAGGATGAATTCGAAGTCTTTGTTTGCCTTCTGCAGGGCATTGACTACCTGATAGGATGAGGAAGGATCGACGTTGTCGTCCATTTCACCAACGAGGAGCATGAGTTTGCCTTGGAGTTTGTGGGCATTGACTACGTTGCTACATTCGATATAGCTGGAATCGACCGGGTAACCCATCCACTGTTCGTTCCACCAGATTTTATCCATGCGGTTGTCGTGGCAACCACAAGCTGCATAACCGGCTTTGTAGAACTCAGGATGGAAGAGCAGGGCTCCGAGTGCTTCCTGACCTCCGGCAGAACATCCATAGATGCCCATGCGGTCGATGTCCATATATGGATATTTCTGTGCTGCTGCCTTTATCCATGCGATGCGGTCGGGGAAACCGGAGTCTTTGAGGTTTTTATAGCATACCTGTTCGAAGTCGAGGGAACGGAATGAGGTAGTCATGGCATCGAGTTGTACGACGATGAAGCCCAGTTCGGTGAGTGCATCCATGTAGTAGAGGGATGGTGAGAAGGACTTAGGTACGTACTGGTCGCCAGGACCTGAGTAGATGTATTCGATGACGGGATAGCGCTTGGACGGGTCGAAGTTGCGAGGACGACGAATGAGTCCCCACATGTCGGTTTTGCCGTCGCGACCTGGAGCAACAAACACTTCTGGAGCTGTCCAACCGGCTTCTTTCAGTTTGCTTATGTCGGCAGTCTCGAGGGTGGATATGACTTTGCCGTCGATAGCAGAACGGAGAAGGGTAGTAGGAGGACAGAGCGGAGTGGAGTAGGTGTCGATGAGAGTCTGGGAGTCGTCGTTGTAAGTAACGCGGTGGTTACCTTCCTCGGGTGTGAGGGCAACTACCTTCTTTGACTTCAGGTCGAGACGATAATAGTGGATATTGTATGGGTCTTCCTGTGGAATCTTTCCGTCGAGACTTGAAGCGACTTTACCTATATTCTTGCAGTTCATGCCGTTGGCAGAGAAGATGACGAAGCCCTGTCCCTTATCGTTGCAATCGTGGGCAATGACGTTGCGTACCCAGTAGTCGCCTTTGGTGAGTTGGGTGAGTTTTGCTGTCTTGCGGTTATAGAGATAGAGATGTGCATGTCCGTCGCGGTCGGACTTCCAAAGTATGAAATTAGGATTGATGTCACGACGCAGGTTACGTGAGTATGCTACATACTTGTCGTTCTTCTCCTCGATGAGAGTCTTTACTTCGCCCTTGAGATTCATTTCGAGAACGCGATAAGTCTTGTGACCACGTTCGTTGAATTCGAAGGTAACAGTCTGACTGACTACATCCCATACCGGAGCCTCAACATGATACTGGCTGAGGAAAAGATTGCAGGACTGAGGACGTATGGTGCGATGGTTTTCAACATCGATGATAACAGGTATGCGGTAGTTGAGAGAATCACCCGGTTTTGCATATTCCTGTTTTGAATAGCGTGGCTGTACCTGATCGGTAGGTGACGAAAGGGTGTAGGTTACGAAACGCTTTGGTGCAGGTTTTATAAGCACTGTAGCGTAGTACTTACCATCTTCAGACCAACGACCCCAAGAGGAATAATAGCAGGTGTCCTGACCGTCGGAGGTGAGTCGGGTGAGTGTGTGTTGTTCACCGCGCTCGTCAGACAGATAGAGGTCGTTGTCCTTATGAATAATAAATGTGTTCTTGAGGGTAGGAGACTCTGCGTGTCCGTCTTTCTCGTCGAGTACTTCCATCCAGTGGTGACCATTACCATCGCGGTGAGGGCGACGACGTGGACGAGGGTCGGAGATGAGTTCTTTGGCTCCGGTCTTGCTGTCAACACTGTAATAGACGGTGCTGTCGCCGTTATATACAGAATACCAGAAATTGCCGTCTTTACCCTTGTGGGCTTCGACGTTTCCGTTTTTCATTTTCCAATGATACTTGGAATTGATTGCAAATGCGTTTTTGTACTTTTCAACCATGTCCTGTGCAGAAGCATAGACGGTTGTTGCTGATAGGATGCAGAAAAGGATATAGTTTTTCATAATTAATAAAGATTAAAGTCGGTGTAGAAATAATAGTACCACCAATAGCTGTCGCCATAGACGGCATGGAGACGTTTTGACATCTCCGTGTCGGAGAGTCGTTGTGCGGACAACTGGTTGTAGTCGTTTACGAACCGATTATAGCGGTCGGCAATGAATTTGTCGAACGGGAAATGGTCGAGTGTGATTGGTGAGTTCTCGCGTGTGCAGAGGAGTATGGCAGCCTCTTGGTAGAGTTGCGGAATGGCATCGTTGGGGTGTGCATTAACGTAATTGTAGAAATGCACATCGAAAGCATATTCGTCCTTTGTCCACAGGGATGTGGTTATGATGACTTCTTCGAGTTTTGGGTTTGAAGGATGCAGGAGGTCTGCAAAGTGATTGAGAATCCATTGTTCGCACATACCGTTGTCGGAATCGAGGTTGTCGGGTTCGTCGGTGAGTAATGGTGCGATATTCTTAAACTCATCAGACTGCATGAGTAGCGTGCTGGAATAAATGAAGCGTTCCTGCAGGTTTGCCCACTGACGGTGGAAAATGCTTGCCTTGAGCAGAGAGATGTATTTGCGAGCAAGGTCGAACTCCTGATTCATGATGGCACAGCGAGTCATGACTTTTATATCTCGAGCAGTGAGTCCGTACTTTACTATGTTGCTCATAGCCCTTTCATAGGCGTAGTTCAGTTGACCGTACTGAAAATAAACCATTGGGGCAGCGAGTCGTGAGATATGTATCTGTAGTGTATCTGCCGGCATGAGGCAAGTAATAGGTGCAGGTACAGAACCGCAGTTGTTTGTTTTGAACATATCCTGCAGTTTGTCAGTGTGCATGAGGGCTATGTTCTTATAAACCACCATGAGATTAGTCGGTTGGGCAATGGCATGGTGCTCGCTGATAACATCTTTCCAACGACCTTCCTCAACAGCTCGATACATACGCAGTTCGCTGTAGAAACTCTTTTCAGGCATGGTGACTGAATAGATCTTCAGTACAGGACGAGCTGAAATGAAAGAAAGCAAGAGAAGGAGGTAGGGTTGCCACCAACGGGCATGATGGAGAAAACGTCTTATGAGGTAATCAGTGATTAAGGCGAGGAAAGATGCGTAAAGGAGTACGAGTGTGGGTACGAATGCAATGCCGGCAGACTTGATGTAATATATCCAATAGCCGAGGCATAGCAGAAGATAGAGTAGGGCACATTGTGGCAGGAGTGCTAAGAGGCGTGCCCATCCTTTCAAAGAGAAAAGTGAGATGAGGCAGTAGTATGTGATGAGCCACAGGAGAATGAGGATAGCAGCACCTATCCAGGGGTAGTAGAAAAACTGAGTGAGCCAGCACCCTATCCATGCCCACAGTCCACCACGTTCGGAGATTATCTCACGCATGAAAGTTTTACCAGAAACGAACAGAGAGTTGTCGCTTATGGCAAAGAGATAGTCTGCGTGGCATAGGAGAATGATGTATGCCACGATGACGAATAGTATAGGGATGATATGTTTCTTAATGAAAGACACTGTGAGCGGTGTGTGGTTATATAGTCGGAAGAATGTGTGTTACTTGCTTTTGAATGTTACTTTCTTAGGGTCTTCGCGAGCAATGCTGACAAACTCCTGTGGCGTAACCTTTACAGGTTCTACCATGAACTCAGGACGATTGTAGGAACGCAGGAAGAAAGTGTAGAAATTAGGATCGCGCTGTGGCAGTTCGAATGCTTTGTGGCACTGTCCGTTCTTGTCAAAATAAGAAATGTAAGGACGGGTGTAGTTGCCATCGTCACGACGTGAGGCAGTCATAATCCAACGGCTATTGCTGGAGAATGAAGGATAAGACTCAGACTGGTTGGAGTTCAATTCTGTAAGTGGTCGTACTTCGCCTGTCTTAAGATCCATCAGTTGTATGTCGGCATCTGGATGCCATACATGGAAACACCCGAATTCGGCAAGTGAGAAGACAAGGTATTTACCATCGGGAGAAACTCGTGGCAGGGTAGCGGAGAGTCCGAGTGAGTCGGCATTGAAAATCTTTACTGAAGGACCGAAAGAGCGGGTCTTAGGGTCGAAACTCTTTGCATAGAGATTGTAGTGTACTTCCTTATAGCGCTGAATCATTTCTGTTTCCTTGGCGAGACTGTCATTGTGGTATTCGAAGTGTGCAGAACAATAGTAGAGAGTTTTGCCGTCTGCCGACCAGCATGGGAACACCTCGAGCTCATTGGAGTCGTTCTCGATGATGCTTACCTCGTCGGTTTGCGGGTCGTAGAGGATGAGGTCGGAACGAGTGTCCTGTACTTCAATCTTTCTTATGTCTTTTGTATGGAACGACTGTCCTGTGTTGTTGGTAGAGAACGCAATAACATTGATTTGTGGATGCCATGAAGGATATACTCCCGCAGAGATAGTGGAGTCGGTTTTCATGTCCACTTTCTTAATGGTTCCTTCATCTACAATCATTGTGCCTCCGTAGCCCTGACGCATGTGGAAGAGCATACGACTGGTTTTGTAGTTCTGATATGAATGGCAGTTGATGCACTGGCCAGACTTCTCAGTGGACAATGGCATATTACTGTAGATATCGCTTTCGTCATAATTAGTGAGGTTTCGCTGACGAATGGCGATATTCTCGAAAGCCACGTAGGATGGTTGTATGTTACGATAGGAGATATATGAGTCAATGTCTTCCTCTGCAATGTAAATATTGAATGGTTTGAAACGAACCCATTCCTCAGAAACCTTAGCAAATACTTCAACAGCAATGCCAGAACCCTTGGCAGCGTTACGCAGTTCTGTCCACTCGTCTTCATCGATGATGATTTTGCTATCTTCACCATACGTGTAGGAGAGTCCACCCGGAGCTGTGAAACGAGCCACAACGTTGCGTGTACCTTGCAGGACAGCAAAGTTTGGAGGGCATATATTGGCAGGCATAGTCACCTCTGTGTAGTCGGGACGAATCACAGGAAGTTCCTGAGTCTCTATATATGTGTCAGGTGCTTTAGGACGGCTACAGGAGATGAATGCGCCTGTTAGAGTTAAGATTAAAGCTAAATTACGTAAATGCATCATTGTTATAAGGTTATATTTATATGACTTCATAAAGAAAAATATTGGTTAGTATGAAACTATATCGCGACAGAAGAAGTAGAACCACCAGAATGTGTCGCCATAAACAGCCTTCATGTTTTCTCCTACTTGTTTAGTGTCCAAACCTGTACTGAGGAGTGACTGTGCCGTTTGGTTGAAACGTTCGTAGCGAGCTACTATCTGTTGTTGGTCGAAAGGCATACGTGAGATATCCATGCTTTGTGGTTCGAGTTTTCCGTAGAGATATGCAGCCTCCTGATAGTGGATTGGCATGGTTTTGTCGGAATTGAGGTATGCATACTGCACGAAGCGAGGCCAGAAGAGTTGAATGTCTTTCTGCACAAGGGCATAGACGAGTGTCATTTCCTGGAAATACTTACTGTCTTTGTTCATGCTTCGTGAGAAATAATTGATGAGATACATCTCTGGTATGCCGTTATCTCCATCGAGTACGGAACCCATGTGGCGTTGCAAATCGATGATGTTTGCCAGTTCGGGGTAGTATTTTTGTATGTTATGCTGATTGAGCATGTATGTTTTTGATGTAGCAGGCATATAGTGCTCAGCCCATTCCTTTTGGAACAGTGTGTTGCTCAGTATGTCGAGATACTTGCGTGCCAGCTTGTACTCTTCGCTTACGAGAGCACAGATGGCGAGGATACGCAGGTTATTGTAGCTATAACCGTATTCTACAGAGTTTTCGATGCACCAGCGGGTAGAGAAATTGACTTTCCCGTGGAACATATAAAGCAGTGGGGCAGCTGTCTGTACCATGTGTACATTGAGAGAATCGCGTACGTAGGGCTTTTCTCCCATGTTGTTGTAGTGGAAGAACTGGTTTCCGACAGTACCTTTGTTGAAAAGGGCGATGTTTTTCAAGATTACCATCTCTCGAGTAGCGTCGCCAGGCAGTTTTGCAGACTCCTGAAGGATTTTATCCCAATCGTAGTCTTCTGCAGCATTATACATACGCATTTCAGCATGGTAGTTGTAATTGTCGAAATTAGCCTTGTGGGTGATGAAAGCAAGTGCTACGAAGATAAGCGTTGAGCATAGCAGGGATAGTTTGTAGCCGCTGAGTTTATCAGCTACGAGGTTAGTCCATTTTGCGGGTTTGGGTATGGCGAGAATGAACAGCCATACGATGGCGATGATGAACGGCATGGAGAGAGTCCAACTGCTTGCCATTTCAGCTTCGAAAATAGGGAAGCCGGAAATCCATGCGTTTTCTAAAGCCAGTTCGCTATAGGCACGGAACCATAGGACAGGTGTGACGACTGCGAGAACGAAAGGAATAGCTACGTTCATCAGGTACCATTTGCCTTGCATCGAGTGTGTTTTCTCGTCGTTTCCGTTTTTGCCCTTAACACCTTGTAGTCCGGTGATAGCCATGCAGAGTAGGCTATAGATGCCGAAGAGAGGGTAGGTGAGCGCGGGAATGACGGTCCACAGACCTTTCTTAGGCAGTCGGAGTGCAGCCCATGAAACGACTAACAGAAGTCCGAGTGTGGGTACAAAGTAATAACCTATGAACTTAATGTAATAAATCCAATAACCGAGGTCGATAACTGAAACGAGCAACATGAATGGAACTACGAGGTTCAGAGGCATGAGCAGGTTCCGTATGTTGAAAGCCTTCTTTGTGATGAGAGCTATAACTACCCAAAGGAAAATGAGTATTGCTGCTCCGAGCGCTGGAATATAGAAAAACTGAGTAAGGAAACCTCCTATGAAAAATAGAAGTCCGGCTGGCAGCTGCATACACTCTTTAAAATGGATTTCGCTATTGTAGAAGAGCGATCGGCTTTGTGCCATGAAGAGAGTGTCGCTATTTTCTGTAATCAGGTAATAGGCTGCAAAGAGTACGAATGCCAGGATGAAGGCAAAAGCCCATCCCCATTGCATCCATTTCGATGGTGTTATCTGTTTCGGTTTTGAGTTTTTCATTGTTGTGATTATAAACTAAGTGCAAAGGTAAGGCTATTTTTTTACTATTAGACTTTTCCGGCTATTTTATTTAGATGTTTTTTTGTTGTTCGCTAATTAAACCGTAATTTTGCATCGATATTACGTAGTTGAAATAATAAAATCACGTTAAACATGAAGAGATTTTTTAGTGGCAAGACATGTAATGTGTCTCGTTTGTTGTATGTGTTGCAGCGATATGTGTTTTTTACATGTGTTGCTGCATTAATTAGCTGTGGAGGCAATACCAAGCAGAGTAATGAAACTGCAAAAATGGTCAATGTATCCGTGTGCAGAGATGCAAACGAATTGCCTCCAACATCGTTTACAGGTTTGGTACGTCCTGCTGATTTGGTGAATGTTGCGTTCCGTGTGAGTGGAACCATCAGTCGTGTAGTGGTGAAGGAAGGTGACTATGTGAAGAAGGGGCAGTTGCTGGCTATATTGGATGATCGTGACTATCAGGTTCAGTTGAATGCCACTAAGGCTGAATATGAATCGGTGAAGGCTGATGCAGAACGTGTTATCGCATTGTACGAGGATGGTAGTACTACTGCTCAGAATTATGATAAGGCTCGTTATGGTCTTCAGCAGATAAGCCAGAAACTTGCAAACCATACTAATCAGTTGCGCGATACTCGTCTTGTGGCTCCTATGGCAGGAGTTGTAAAGCAAAAATTGCGTGAGAGTGGTGAGGCTGTTGCTGCAGGTTTGTCTGTTGTGGAACTGAGTAGTTCCGACAGACTGGAAATAGAGATAGATTTGCCGGCAAAAGAATTTATGAATCTGAATGAATATCTGGAGTTCTATTGCATGTTCAATGTGACTGGTGCGAAGCGTTATCCGTTGAAGGTTGTTCGTACGTCAGTTGAGGCAAATGCCAATCAGTTGTATTCTGTGTATTTGCAGTTTAAGGATGGTGTAGGTCACAAGGGAGTTACAGCTGGTATGTCGGCTATGGTTTATGGTCGTAAAAGTACTCATCGCAGCAGTATGGATGAGACAGGTGTAGTAAAAGATGAAGAGCATGATATCATTATTCCTGCCACTTCGTTGGTGAGAGATGGAGATGTAACTCGTGTGTTTGTTGTTGATGAGAAGGAGGGTGTTGTTAGGGAACGAGTTGTAAAACTGGATATTATCAATCCTGATGGTACGGTTACTGTGTCGCGTGGTTTGAGTGTTGGTGAGAAGGTAGTTCGTACTGGTGCTCACAGTTTGTCAGACGGACAGAAAGTTGAGATTATGGCAGAGCCTTCAAAGACAAATGTTGGAGGTATGATTTAACAGAAGAAAACAGATTGCAGCGATGAATATAAGTAAATGGGCTTTAGATAATAGAAATCTTGTCAACTTTCTGGTATTCTGCCTGATGGTTGGCGGTATGGTTGCCTATTATGCCATGAGTAAGTTGGAAGACCCTGAAATAAAAGTGCGCCAAGCTATGGTTGTCACAACGTACCCGGGTGCTTCTGCCCACCAGGTTGAACTGGAGGTGACCGATCCGCTGGAGAGGGCGATAAGGGAGATGGCAACGATAGACAATATTGACAGTAAGAGTTTCGCGGACCTGAGTCTGATTACGGTGGAACTTGTTACAACAACTCCTCCGACAGAGATAGAACAGCAATGGGATATGTTGCGCCGTAAGGTTGCGAATGCACAGAGCGTGTTGCCACAAGGTGCATCGGCGTCAATTGTGAAGGACGATTTTGGTGATGTGTATGGAATGTTTTTCGCATTGACTGGTGATGGTCTTGGAGACTACGAACTGTCGGAATATGCTGATTTGATAAAGCGTGAGATAAATGATATAGACGGTGTGACACGAGTAAATATATATGGTCGCCGCAATGAGTGTATCAATATCGAACTGCTTGAGGACCGCATGGCTCACCTTGGTGTGATGCCGATAGAGGTGTTGCAGACATTGAGCAATCAGAACAGTACGAGCTATGCTGGTTACTATGATAATGGAAACCGCCGTGTTCGTGTGACGGTTAGTGATAAGCTGAATAATGTTGAAGATATTGCTAATGTGATAATTCAAGGACACGAGGATGATCAACTGCTTCTCAAGGATATAGCTAAGGTGTATGAGGGCTATGAAAGTGTTACTCGCAACGAGATGTCGTATGACGGAGCACGTTCTTTGGGTATTATGATAGCATGTTCGTCGCAGTTCGATGTCGTTAAGATTGGCAAGAAGGTTGACGAGAAGATGGCAGAACTTGAAAAGCGTCTGCCTGCCGGTGTGGAGACTCACAAGGTATTTTTCCAGCCTACCCGTGTGAACGATGCCCTGAGCACTTTTATGGTAAACCTGATAGAATCGGTGCTGATTGTTGTGGTGCTGCTGATTTTCTTTATGGGACTGAAGAGCGGACTTATCATCGGTTACAGTCTGGTGGTGATTGTGTTCGGTTCGTTGCTTATTCTGAAAGGCTTTGACGGAACGCTGCAACGTGTGTCATTGGCCAGTTTCATTTTGGCGATGGGTATGCTTGTGGATAATGCCATTGTGATTGTGGACGGAATACTTGTGGATAGTCAGAAAGGGTTGTCGCGACTGGAGACGTTGACGTCGATAGGGCGGAAGACAGCCATGCCGCTTCTTGGTGCTACGCTGATAGCTATTCTTGCCTTCCTGCCTATATTCCTCAGTCCTGATACTGCCGGAGTGTATGTGCGTGACTTGTTTATAGTCATAGCTGTTTCGCTGATGCTCAGTTGGGTGCTTGCCTTGCTCCATGTGCCATTGTTGTCCGACAGGTGGCTGTTGCCAAAGGATTACGGAATGAAAGGTTCTGCAAGTAATAATAAAGGTGATGCAGCTGATACCAATGAACTGTATCGCGGAAAAGCCTATACGGTGCTTGAGAATATTCTGAAATTCGGTATCAACCACCGCATGATGATAGTTCTGATAGCCGTAGTCATGTTTGTCGTCAGTGCGTTCTCTTACCGTTTCCTCAATCAGGCTTTCTTCCCTGATATGGAATACGACCAGCTGTATATGGAGTATAAATTGCCTGAGGGTAATAACTTCAAGCAGACGGAGATAGACCTTGACTCCATACAGCGCTATCTGAAGAAAAAGGATTATATAACTCACATAACAGCTTCAGTAGGTGGTGCTCCGGGACGCTATAATCTGGTTCGAAGCATTCCGACGCCGTCGTTAGCGTATGGAGAACTGATTATCGACTTTGAATCTCCAAGTGCCCTTGTAGATAATATCGACGAACTGCAGGAAGAAATAGACAGAATGTTTCCAGAGGCGTATGTGAAGTTCAAGAGATATAATCTGATGTATAAGAAATATCCTATCGAGGCTTGTTTCCACGGACCTGATCCGGCTGTGCTACACCGACTGACCGACAGTGCCATGGCAATTGTGGAGAGGAGTGATAAGGTGTTCTTGCCTACGTCAGACTGGGAACCTAAAGTGCCTGTTCTCTCTGTTGATTACAGTCAGCCGCTTGCCCGTCGCAGTGGACTTTCCCGTTCGGATGTGTCTCTTTCGATGATGGCATATACCGCTGGTATTCCTGTGGGCAGTTTCTATGATGGAACGCATTTGGAACATATATATGTAAAATGTACCGACCCTAACGGAAAACCGGTGTCGAACCTTAGCGGCGTTGAGTTGTTCAGTATCGTACCGCGTCTGCGTCAGTACTTGAACAGAAATACTATTCAGCAGCTTCTTACTCGAAACCTGACGAAGGCAGACCTTGTTCGTGCCTTGACAGCTACTACTCCTTTGCTTCAAGTAGCTAATGGCATTGATATTCTTTGGGAGGAACCTGTTGTTTGCCGTTATAACGGTCAGAGAACTCAGCGACTGCAGTGTAGTCCGCGACCTGGAGTGGGAACAGAAGATGCAAGAAAGGCTATAGCGAAAGAAATTGAGAAAATCCAGCTTCCAACAGGTTATTCTTTGACTTGGGAGGGTGAAAAGAAAGCCAGTGACACGTCGATGAAATACCTCTTCAATGCGTTCCCGATGGCTATTATCATGATGATACTCATCCTTATCATGTTGTTTAAAGACTTCAAGAAGCCGACGATTATATTCTGTTGTATCCCGCTGATACTTGTCGGAGTGATTCCTTCGGTAGTGGTTTCAGGCAAACCGTTCGGATTTGTGGCAATAGTGGGTGTGCTCGGACTTATCGGTATGATGATTAAGAACGGAATAGTGCTGATGGACGAGATAAACCTGCAGATAGAGCAGGGCGTGGAACCTAAGCGTGCGTTGATAGACAGTTCCAAGTCGCGTCTGCGTCCGGTTATGATGGCAAGTCTGACGACGATTCTCGGCATGATACCGCTCTTGCCCGATGCTATGTTCGGTGCGTTGGCGGTGACTATCATGGGCGGTCTGTTTGCCGGAACTCTGATTACCCTTATATTTATTCCTGTGCTTTACGCACTGTTCTTTAAAGTGAAATGATTATGAAACGATATATTGTATTAGTTAGTACATTTGTCTGCGGACTGCTTTGTGTTCAGGCTGAAACTCTGACTCTGGACGAGTGCAGAAGCAGGGCGTTGGAATACAACAAGTCTTTGGCGTCTTCAAAGTTGCAGATTCAGAAACAGGAGGCTGATTTGAAGGCGATGAAAACCAACTTCCTGCCAAACTTCAAGATTATAGCAGCAGACTTTTACAACACCGGTAAGACAACAATCAATCCCGACTTGAGTACTACGTTTGCCAGTGGCATTGCAAATGCTCAGAATGTGTTGGCACAGTTGGCTGCCAATCCGGCTTACACTCCACTGATAGGAGGTATTAAGAGTATTGCAAACGGATTCAAGATGCCAGATGATTTCTTGGAGTTTAAGATAGGAAACGTGTTTACTGCCGGAGTGAGCTTCATTGAGCCGCTCTATGCCGGAGGAAAGATTACTGCCGGATATAAGATGAACAAGTTGGGAGTGTCGATGGCTCAGAACAAAGTGCGACTGACGGAACAGGAAGTGCTGCTGAATACCGACAATGCTTACGTGCTCTGTGTCAGGGCAAAGGAAATGGGTGGCGTTGCCAGAAGTTATAAGGCAGTGCTCGATGAACTGAAGAAGACCGTTGAGAATGCCCGGAAACATGGTGTACGCACTCAGAATGATGTGCTTAAGGTGCAGGTGAAACTGAACGAGGCAGAACTGAACATTCTGAAGGCTGACAATGCTTACAGACTGGCTCAGATGAATCTTGCCCAGGTGATAGGCGCACCTCTTACGGAGCGTATAGAGGTGACTACGGACGGATTGAATATCCCGACGGACAATAATGTTTTGTTTGACGGCTCTACAGATATTTCCAATCGTCCGGAATACGACCTTCTGAACCAGAAGACCGAAATGGCTCGCCTGAAGATAAAGCTGACACGCAGCGACTTCCTCCCGAACCTTGCCATGTTCGGTTCGTATTCATACTTGAATGGTATGAAACTTATGGGCGAACGCCTGTTCAACAAAGGGTCGGCTACGGTAGGTGTAGTACTGAAAGTGCCCTTGTTCCACTTTGGCGAAGGCATACAGAAAGTGCGTTCTGCAAAGGCGGCATACCAGATTTCGCAGTTGGAACAGCAGGAACTGAACGAAAAGATGCAGCTTGAACTCCTTCAGGCAACGAATCTGTTGCAGGAAGCAGCGCTTGAGATAGCCGTTACCAATAAGTCAGTGGAACAGGCAGCCGAGAATATGCGTCTTTCCAAGCGACATTACGAGGTTGGAACCGAAACACTCTCCGACCATCTCGAGGCTCAGGCACTGTGGCAGCAGGCAAATGCAAGTTCTGTTGAAGCCCGTTGCAACTACCTCGTTGCCTACACCAAATACATGAAGGCAAGGGGAGGAAAGTAATGCGCTTTCCTTATTGCGAGTTAGCATCCTCGGACTAAATACAGGGCAGCAACTTCGGGTTGCTGCTTTTTTGTTTATTTATCTTTTTGCTTTTAAAATTATTTATAATTTTTATGGTTGATTATTTTGGCGAACAAGAAAATATTCTTGCATTTGCGCCATAACCCCTTTTTAAGGTAAAAAGTTCAATGAATATCTCCAATTTCCATCATAGGATGGCAAAAAGCGTCGGAAAAGTGCGACGCCCACCGCCAAAGAGCTCGCGGAACCTCCGCGAGCGAGAATTTGTGTCTTGGCTCATTCGCGGGACCCCCGCGAGTGTGAAAAAGTATTATGGCATTCTCGCGGGACTCCCGCGAGCAAGAAAAAGTGTTTTGACACTCTCGCGGACTTCCCGCGAGCAAGAAAAAGTGTTTTGGCACTCTCGCGGACTTCCCGCGAGCAAGAAATCTATTTTCTATGTTTTCGCGAGCCTCCCACGTCGGGAAAAACGTTTCAAACACAAAAGTAGTGTTTCCCCGCACCGGGAAAAACGTTTCAAACACAAAAGTAGTGTTTCCCCGCACCGGGAAAAACGTTTCAAACACAAAAGTAGTGTTTCCCCGCATCGGGAAAAACGTTTCAAACACAAAAGTAACGTTTCCCTGCACCGGGAAAAACGTTTCAAACGCAAAAGTAACGTTGCCCCGCATCGGGATTACATTAAATTTTTTTTCTCAATTAAGTATTATATTTTTAAGATATGAATTATTTTATTAAATTTTCAAGAAAAAATTTAAAGAATGCACAGCATTTTTCGCTGTTTGAAGCATTCATCGCTGTTTATAGAGAAGCAGGTTTCACAGTCGCAAAACTCGTGGCTCTGTTCTCTGTGCTTATTAACCGTTTCTCTATCGAGAACAACTACTACATGAGGGCGAGGGCTAGTGAAGTAATTGCTCGTAGAAATGCCGCCGATGTTTTGCGTGACAAACTCTACACAAGACTTTATGCTCTCGTCCGTGTATGGCTCGGTAGTGGCAATTCGATTATGGATGCAGCTGCAGCTGAACTCATAAAAGTATTTAAGCTATATGCTGTAAATACTTCTGCTCAGATTGATGAGGTGTCAGGGCAACTGGATAATCTCATAGCTGATCTTTCTACTCAAGCTAATTTGGCAAACATCGAGACCAAGGTGGAGGAACTGGCGACAACACTCCAACCCCAACGCCAACTCCAACTCCTGACAGTGGTGGCGATAATACGGGTACTGTCACTCCAACGCCAGACCCTGACCCAAGCGGTGGTGGAGGAGGTGGTCAGACCGATGATGGTACTGACGAGTCTTAAACGGCTATCGGCTTTTGCTATTAGCATTTGATAAATTGACCCCGAAAGTTAAGTGGTAACTTTCGGGGTTTATTTTTAGAATCTAAAACTTGAATTCGAAGAGTTTATAGTCTAAACTCAAAAAGTTTGGAGAAATATTTGATGCTGCATAAGAAGAAATTGGAGTAGTATCCGTTGGCACGACAAGCTTTCGCGTCTTCCATCGTAATTTTCAGTCGGTTTCTGATGCTGCGGGTCGATATGCCGCCGGTGCGCATTGTGACAAAATCCAAGGGCAGATAGAGGCCACGGATGCGTGCTTTCTGAAAGAGTCGTACCATCATTTCGTAGTCAGCGGCAATTTTGAAGTCGAGGGAGTAGAGTCCGTTCTGCTCATACACTTGGCGCCGGCAATAAAAGGAGGGATGAGCCGGCATGTAGCCGATGCGCAGTTTCCAGGGGCGGAACCACTTTGACGAGTAGTAGCGCACGCACTTCTGAAGATTGTCGGGGTTGACAAAATGGATGTCGCCATAGACTGCATCCGTTTCGGGATGGGCGGTAAGAGCGTCGTCGATTTTCTCCAGTATGATGTCGGAGGTGAAGAAGTCGTCGCTGTTGAGAATGCCGACGATGTCGCCTGTGGTGGCACTGATTCCTTTGTTTATTCCGTCGTAGAGTCCTTTGTCGGGCTCGGAGAAGATGCGGAGTCTGTCACCGAATTTGCCGGAGTATTCGCGGGCTATGGCGAGGGTGTTGTCAGTGGAACCTCCATCCTGAATGATGAGTTCGTAGTCTGCGTGTGTCTGGCAGAGCACACTTTCCAGTGTGTCGCGCAGGGTCTGTCCGCTGTTGTATGTTGCTGTTATGATGGATATCTTCATGAGGGTGGAATCAGAGTTTAATGTTGCGTAGATGGCGGTAGCATGCCATGAGGCTTGCAAGCATATGTTTGATGTATATCATCGGGGAATAACTCAGGGGGTGCCTCCAGAAGATACGCGATACTTCATATTGGCATTGCAGCATGTTGCTGATATGGTAGGAGGCGGGTTTTGGTGCGTTGAAGGCGCTTTCGGAGCGTTGACGGTAGCGGTATTCTGCCGTCTGATCGGTGAACTTTACCCATTTCAGCCGGTCGGAGATGAGAAACATGAAGAGGGCATCTTCTCCGTTTTTCAGGGATTTGTTGAAACGCCGTCCGGCTATGACGTCACGGTGTAGCATCTTTGCGTAAGGCACATAAAAATAGCGTCGCGCCACTGTGTATGGCAGTCGTTCGCGGGTGTCCCTGTATTGGTGGGTGAGGAATATGGCACGTCTGTTGTCCTGACCGTCATCGAATGCGGTGATGTAGCTGAGAGCCGTAGTGTCGTCTGAAGCAATTTCCAATAGGGTTTCAAGGTAGCGCTCTGTCACCAGATCGTCATCGTCCATAAAGCAGATGTATTCTCCGATGGCTTCGTCCAGTCCTCTGTTGCGGGCTGCGCTTACGCCTGCCTCGTCGTTGTATATCAGTCTGCAGGAAAGGGTAGGGTGTGCGGAGAGAAACTTCGAAATATTGTGATAGTACGGATTCCTCTCGCCGTTCAACACCAATACGACCTCAAATAGTTCGTGGTCAAGTGTTTGGCGCTCCAGTGAAGTCAGACAGTCCCAAAGATAATCTTTTGGTCGGAAAGTGGGGATTATGACGCTTATTTTCATGGAAATCTATATGTTTTTCAGTTTCTCCTTTATTACCTTTCGCAGCGCTTTCTGCATGTCCAGTTCTTCGCGGTTGCACTTGCCGAGAAACTTCTTTAAGTAACATCTTGCCAGAAGTATAGTGTTAATCTGCAGATAGGAGTTCAGAGTCTTGCGGGCAGGGCGTCCCTTCTTGCCGTGAAGGAGGAGGTCGGAGTTGAGCATTTTCTCCTCTGTACGTACATCGGGACGACGTCCGAGCATCAGATGCATGTAGCGAATGGATGTGTCGTATCTGAACCCGAGTCCGAAGCGCTGCATCAGGCGGTAGTGTATGTCATCTTCCTCGCCGTACATGAAGACCTCTTCGTCGAACAGCCCAACTGCCTCGAACATGCTCTTGCGCACATAGAAACAGGAGCCGGAGAAGTGCATCCAGCGAGGCGAGTACCAATCCATGCGGGTACAGAGTCCTGTCAGCAGGGTGCGCATGTAACCGTTCATCATCTTGGTGAACCAGAAAGAACCCGTGCTGGGTGTCGTTTCTGTGAACATCTGCTTCATCCCATACATAATCAGTTTAGAATCTTCTTTGAAGGCTTTCAGCGGCCGGGCAAAGAAGGGGTCCATAAGGCGCACGTCGGGATTCATGATGAGGATGACGGGAGCCGTGGCACGTCGGATGCCGACATTGTTGCCCTGTCCGTAGCCGCCGTTCTTCGTGTTCTCAATGAGGATGATGTCCTCGCCCCATTGCTTCTGAAGTTTTTCGAACATAGGCTGAGGCTCACGACTGCAGTTGTCCACGATGATGAGCTCTATGTCGTCCTTGGGGATGTCAGCGTGAGTCTGAATGGAATCAACGCAATCGTAGATGTCCTTCTCAGAGTTGTATGTGACTATGATTATGCTAACTTGCTTCATGGTTTTTCTTTCAGTTTATAAACTCTTATCCAATCAATATCCATGTATGCAGGGAAGGTCTCAGGTTCCACACTGCTTGCCCATGATTTGGGAGGATATGTCTGCATGTCCATCATTATATGTGACTCGATGCCGTAAGGAAACTGATTTTTGTATTCCTCCTTTTTCGGATAACGGAAAGTCTCTTTCCCGTTGACAGCGAAGATGAGCATATCGGGCAGAATCTCCACACTATAGATGTTGTACTTGTTGACTTTGATAGTAGGGGTGTGCTGTTGTGGAGGTTTGTACCAATTCTTCTGCTCTGCCAAAGTGTAGGCATTATGTGCTGTCTGATAGACGAAGTCGTTTCGGTCCACGTATTCCAACAGATCAATCTCTGTGTATTTAGGATTAGGATTCTGCCATAGTTTCCGGTCTTCGGGCATAGTCCATATAGCAGGCCATGTGCCGATGGCTCCATGCAGACGCACGCGCACTTCTATCTTGCCATAGGTGAAGGTGCGTTTGCCTTCGGAGGTGACGCCTCCAGTAAGGAATGTGGCTGTGTCATTGGGCAGGATGCCCTTATTGTGTCGTGCATAGAGACGCAGACGCCCTTTGCGCACTTCGTACATCCTGTCGTCTGGAGTCAGGTTGCACAAGCTGCGTGCTGTGGGCATGCGCTTCATCTTGCTCCATATGCTGTCGTTGAGCTTTCTGCCGTTGAATTCATCATGCCAACTGAGTTCGTACCAGTCGTTACGGTCGGCAGTTTTCTGGGAGCAGGAATACAGAGTGCAGGAAAACAGACTTATTAGTATTATTACGAGTTCTTTCATGAGAGCTTTGTTTGTCGTTTTACCATTTGTTGCTCCATACGGCGATACCACAACAGATAGTTGAGAATGGGCAAACGCCTGGCAGGAGTAAGCGTCATGATTTTACTTAGCAGATAAGTGAGATGCATCTGCCATCTGAATAATTTGCCCCACAAAGGGGAGAAAGATTGCATCAGGGACGCCAGTTGCAGATTGTAATCATTATGGACTCCGGTGCGGGAAACCTTGACATAGAGAAACATGACGCCGCGGTAGAGTGCGTGGTCGTAGCGATGACTGTAGCGCTGCTGAATGAGAGAATAAAAGCGCTTTGTGGCATAAAGATTGCTCTCGAAATGGGCCGCAGAGAGAATTTGCTTGGAAACAGAGCTCGTGCTGGCGGTGCGGTAGCCGTAGTCAGGGGCAAGGGTGGAATAGGCATAGTGCATACCACTTAGGATACATTCCAAATTGAATTGGGCGTCCTGAAGCGACAACAGATGTGTGTCCCAACTGATGCCGTATTTCAGAAGTGAAGTGCGTCGGTAGATATTGTTCCAAACGATGAACGGCATGGTGCGAGAGCAAAAGGCTTCGATGTCATCATTATAAATTTGATAACCGTAGTTGAGTTTGTCGGGCTCTTGATGAAAAGCATTGTCGTAGTAAGTGCCGCTGCGGAATACCATGAAGTCCAGTTCGGGATGTTCGCTTATCTCCTTCACACGTTGCTTCAGACAATATGGAGCCACATAGTCGTCGGAGTCGAAGAAAACAATGTATTCTCCTTGTGCCAGTTCAAAACCTGTGTTGCGACAGGTCTGAGCTCCCTTTGGCTCACGTTCACGCTGTATGATATTTATTCTCTTGTCTTGGGTGGCATATTGCTTAAGGACTTCTTTTGTCTCTTCATCGGAACCATCATCCACAGCCAACAACTCCCAATCCTGATAGGAATTGTCCAGGATGGAGTTGAGCATTGTCTTCAAATCATCTGTGTGGTTAAAGACAGGCATCACGATGGAAAGGGTTACTGGAGTTTGCATAAGTCACCGAGTATATTAAGAAAATCTTGGGTGTAGAAGTCATTAAAGCCCGCAGCAGGAGTGAAGGTCATTTCTCCGAAATAGGGCTTGCCATCCACCTCATAGAAGTCCATTCTTACTACAGGGAAACCTTTGGAGAGGACAGAAGCCGCATTCAGAATCTTGTCTAAAGAAACGGGGCGGGGAACAGGCTTGTCTGCTAGGACGTAGTGCGGTTCTGAATGGGAATATTCGGGATGGAAGTTCCAATTCAGATCGTACACAGCTACTTCGCATGACTCTTTGGTCCTGTTGTAACAAACCCATACATAAGCGGGCTTTCCGTCGAAGGTCCATACCTTATAGTCCACCAGAGAACTTGATTCAATTTTTTGTTTGGTGCAGTCCATCAACTGTTCTGCAATTATGCACGGCTTGATTTTGTTGTAATGGGGCTCGCCCATCTGAGTTCCGAATTTTTCCTTGAGCAAACGAGAGAAATATTGAGTCCAATGCTTGATGTCAAGTTGAGATTTGTCAGTGCAGATTAAGGCGTCGCCGCTGCCGTGATTGGTTTTCATGACAAACTGATTGGGCAGTGCGTCCCAGTTGATGTCTTCTGCACGCTCCCATCTGCCGAGCAGGGGAATGAGCATATCTTCTAATCCCTTTTCCTTTATATATTCGCGCACAGCGTATTTATCGGCAAGACGAGTCCATTGACTGGTGTCTCCGTAGAACTTGAGCCACTGAATCTTTTCGTTGATATCACGAGGATGCTGCCAATTAAGACTGCGACCTGTGGAGCGACGGAAATGTACCGTCACGCATCCTTTTGGCCAAAAATGCCCAAGAACGTAATATACAAGGTTCCAGATGAAGTTCTTAATCGTTTTCATGTGATCTGCTTAATTGCCAAACATGTGGTTCAGACGTTCTGTTAGAGGGAGATGTTTCATCTTTCTTGTCCATTGGAGAATCTCGGCTGTTCGGTCTTCGAATGCACCTACACCATGTGCCATTTGAAATAACCAAATGCTACCGGCTTTCATGTTTCCCTCAATCAGCATAATGTCGCCGTTTTCGTCAATTGTGAAGTCCCAATTGACGATACCCACCTGAGGCGTAGCTCGATGAAGACGTTTTGCCTCTTCTAATATCCGGGGGATGAATGGAATTCGATAGCCGTCGAATGTTATGCCGGAGTCCGGATGTCTATTGTAATGTGTGCCGTGTTTATCCACAGCAAAGGGAAGCATTATCCCCTCGTCAGAGATGCCAACAAAAATGCCGCCGGCAGATGCGTTGTCCACCTGCATTTCACCAATGCCGATGCGTACGATGACAGGCACGGACAAGATGTCATCGTGCCATCTGTAGGTCATAACTCTGACAGAGTTTACACTTTGAGGGTGTAAGGTGCTTATACAAGGATGGCTTTTTATGCAGCGTTGAATGGTGTAGTCGTTGCCAAAAGATTGTATGATTTTGAGAATGTCCTGTTCTGAAGACGGTGTTCCGGGGTATTTGTTGGTGTATAATTTACAGCCTGCACCGCCGCACGAATCCACAGAGGCTTTGATAAAAAACTCTTTCTCTTTGGCTAGAATTTTAACCATGTCATCTTCACTGCATTTGTTCAGTTGGGAATCTGTGATGAATCCCTTTGAGCAGGAGAAAAGGTTTTCGGGAGTTCGTATGCCAAGTGCATTGACAATATGTGGGTATATATTTTTGTCGTTAAAGACATTATTATATTGAATGTATGAATTCATATAACGATCGAACTCGGGAATGTATAATTGCTCGGGGAAAAAGGCTTTGTCGAAATGACCTGAATAAGCATAGTAGGTAAGGTGACAGGTATAGTCGATTTTTTCCCCATAATTGGATAGATAAAAATCGTCAATTTCCTTTTTTTGCTCCTCGCTGAGTGTTACGTCTCCGATACCAGCCAATCTTTTTGCATCATGAACCACTAGTTGCTGCTGTCGCAACTCCCATCTTTGCTCTTTGCGTTCGATGACTTCCTTATATAGTTGATTAAAATATTTCAAGATGGACATACGTTGAGTGAATTATTTATGATTATATATTCAAGATTAAATTCTTAATTTTATTACGTTCCTGTTCTGTGGCGGAAAAGAGGAAGATGGCAGTGATGCCAAATACTGCATTGAGTAGTCCGGTCACAAGGAATCTCATATCAAAACTAAACAAATGGCAACTGGCATAACAAACGGCACACATTACCATGGTGGACGGAATAATTCTTGCAATAACTTCACGGATGAAACAAAAGAATCTCATGCCTCCGTTGTGCATCAGATAGGGAACGCGGATGATGCCTGACAGCAATTCAAAGACCAAAAAGGCCAGCATGGCGGTTTCAACGGACTCACCGCAAACCAGAAGATAATAGGATACGGGCACCGACAAAGCCTTGGTAGTGAACACAAGTATCGTGAAGTTTCTTATCTTGCCGATAGCCGTGTTAGCAATGTTAAGTCCGATGGTAATCTGGTCGCACAATACCGACAACAGTAGGATGCGGCAGAAAACATCTGCATAGGGAGGGACATTGTCAAGCCAGAATCTCAATACCGGCCCAACCTCGAATATGAGCGGAATAATGCAGAGAGCAGATATCAGAAAACAGTATTTGCAGGCTTTTAATGCTAAATCGAGCATCAGTTGGCGATTGCCACTGCCTTCTGCCATGACCACCTGAGGACGAACTGCGTTGACAATGGCTTCGGAGAGGAACATGGTGGAACTGAACACTTGGGTGGCAACACCATAAGCAGCATTGATGACTGTGCCGAAAAATCTGTTCAATGCGACAGCAAAACCTTGATTCCGAATATATATGCATAGGGTGCCGTAGAACGTCCATGTGGCGAAACCGATAATTTTTTTTGTGACCGCTTTTTTAAAAAACTTGATATTGGGCATAAGGATGCATTCCGGATAATGCAATTTGCCATAGCCTGCCAACATTAACAGATTAAATAGTTGGATAGCAGCGATAATCAACGCATACAACGGTAGACGCCATTCTTCAACTAGAAACAGACAGAAGACGAGAGCCAGTTTGAGAACGCCGTCTAAAACATCAACAATAGAAATATAGACAATGTTTTCATGAGCAATCAGTAAAGAGCGGAAGGGGGCGGTGATAAAGGTGAAAAAGACGGCTGTCAGAACGAGAAAATAGACATATTTTGACTCAAGCACTTTTACCGGCTCTATGTTGAGAAAACCATAGTCGAAGACAAATGAAACCAATGAAATAGCTAATAATGCGAGCAACCCTCCAAACAACCAGTGAAGCAGGTAACTGTTGGCAAAGATTAGTTTGACTTCGGAGACGTCGTTATGCCCGAATGCGAAAGAAAGATGGCGCTGTGTGGTGGTAATTAATGCATTGACGAGGTAGGGCAACAGCGTGACAATGCCGGCCACAAGCATGTATATGCCGTAATCCGAGAGTCCCAGCGCGTGCATGACAATGCGCGTGGAGTAGAGCGACAGAACGACGTTGATAATCGTTCGGACGTTCTGGGCTATGGTGTTGACAACAAGGCGGGTGCTAGGATTCATCTTGTGTCGAGAGTTGGCTGTTTAACTGTGGATAATATTCTGCAAGACAGAAAAGACAGAACACCAAGGGTACAGGGTAGGCCTCCATAAGCATCATCAGGCAGGAAACAGCAATGGCGGCCGTTAGGCAATCTCCGTGGAAGTTGTGTACATTGGCAGCATTTAGTGTCGAGCGTACCAGTAAGTAGAGATATATGCCGAAAGTGATGATTCCGCCGTAGATTAATGTCGCCAAAAGAATGTTGTGCGGACCGATGGCGAATGAGGTCATGTTGGCGAGATACCAGTCCTTGTCCGGAAAACCATATCCGAACAAGGGAGATTCTGCGATGACGCGGAGTGCGGAATCCCACATGTGAGTGCGGTAAGTGAAAGTGATGTCTTTCCCTAATACATCTTCAACAAACCATACGGCCGTTTCGCTGTGCTCAATGCCGTTGCCGTTGAAACACACCAATAGTTGAAACAGCGCGACAGCGAAAAAAAGACCTCCTATAGCCAATCTTTTAAGAGAAGAGGACGGGATGAGACATAGCAAGAGAAAGATGATGATACCTGTGGCTGCCGTCATGGAGCCCACAATAATGGTAATGGCGATGCAGGAAACGGCGCAGGGAACGAGAAGGAGGTAAAACAACTTGTGAATTTTGACACAGAGAAAATTAAGCAGCAAAGCAAGAAGCAGGCGGACGCCAATTTGGTTGTAATTGTCGCCCAAAATATAACCTCCGATTTCTTTGTTTTCATCCGTAATCCAAAGACTGGGATTCAGTATAAGTTGTCCCATCTGAAGGAAAACGCCCAAGGTGAATCCAAATGTGAGACCGATTATCAGTGGCGAAAGATTATGCTGATAAAAATTGAAGGTGAATCTTAAAAGGCAGACACTGGTGGTCATGTAAAGCAACCACATTTTCGCGTCCGTGCCATGAGCCATCGAGGACAATCCGATAATCACCATGAAAAAGAGCACGACAAAATCATTAAAAGTGAAAGTGCGTTGGCGGACAATGAGATAACAGGAAACAACGCTTCCCAACAACTGAAGAACGAAAAGGGCATATGCAGCCGCTTGCATGTCAATGACATTGAAGCTGATAGTGAACTGTGCAGCAAACGCGGCCATCATCAGCCCGGGTAGGACTTTAAGTGTATCAAGGCTGATACGCATAGCATCCGGTCTTTTTAATTGCCGTATCCGAAAATTTCTTTTCTACACAGCCAGGCGGCATAGACAAAACTGGCGAGAAAAAGCATCATCAGAACGAACAGCATTCTTTTTGGAGCTGTAGGTTTAACAGGGACTGTGGCGCTCTGCAGAGTGGTGAAGGCCGGAGTCTTCTCCTGCAGTTTCACCTTGGTGCTCTGCAGCTGGGTCTCCATGGCTCCGAGAGAGTTCTGCTTAAGCATCAGGTCGTTTTCCAGTTTGTCGCGCTCGCTCTGAAAGGTCTGTAGGGTGATGTCCATGTGGGTGTCGCAGAAACGGCTGTAGGCATCGATGGCAGCATCGTACTCCCGTTCGGCACTGTCGCGCATCTGCTGATAGTGGGCAACATCTTCCTTGACTTTGCTTGTTCGGTAGCGTATGATGAAATCCTGCAGATGCTCCTTCACGCTGTCTGCCATCGTGGCACAGACAAGCGGGTCCTGGTCTTTCACGCTGATAGTGATAACGCTGGTTTTTTTATCCACAGAGCAGTTGATGTTTTGCATTATCTTCAGCATCAAAGTGTAATCCCTGCGGCTCATCATAAATGGATTGATACCCCCCTTGCCGCTGCCACTTGGTGTGGTGTCTTCCGTTTCGAATAGGCTTTTTGCTTTTATTAAAGTAAAGATGAACGGCCATGTGAGAGGGTTCTTCTTCTGGTGAGACTTTATGTAGGTGAAATAGTCGGTGGAGATTTTTCCGTCCTTTGTGGTGACATCAATGCCGTAGAGACCCACAACAAATTCGGGACTCTCAAAGAGCTCGGGATACAGTTCGGGATAGATGGCGTCCTGACCGGCCGCGCCCCCGATGTTGAAGCCGAAGGATGATGCGATGCTGGAAAGACCGTCGGCCACATTCTCACCGCTCATTTCCGGGGCAAGCGTCACCTTGCAGGTGTAGGAGCGGGGCTGGGGGAATATCCATACACAGGAGAGGACGAATGTCCAAGCCCACACCTTATAGAAAATACGACGTTTTGCCCACAGGGTGCGACCCACTTCTCTGAGGTCAATGACGTGTTCGTTGTGTTTCTGTTCCATGACTATCTGGTGATAACGTTCATAAGGGCTACGATAACGGAAGAAAGGGAGGCTGCGGTGGATGACATGCTCATGATTTCTGCAGTGCTCATGCCTTTCTTGCCGGCCTTGGAGGGCACGACAATCTCCGTGCCGGGCTCGATGTCGCGGATGGAGTTGGCGGAGAGTTTCACAACGGTGCCGTTCATGTGTATGCCATATACGCGGCTCCTGTATGCCCTGCGTGCATATCCGCCGGCGTGGCGTATGTAGTAGTTGAGGTTCTTGCCCTCTTCGTAGGCCATAGCCACGGGGTGCATCACCTCGCCGCTCACCTTGACGGTGAACTCGGGACGCGGAACGGTGATGACGTCGCCCTCTCTCAGGATAAGGTCATAGACACAGCCGGGTTCCGTGAGGGCTTTGTCCAGCTCAATGGCAACGGGATAGGTGTTGTCGGTGATGGACTTCATAGCCAGAAGTGAGTCGGCCACCTGCATATTCATGTCTTTACCTTCACGCAGTCCGTCCTCGTAAATTTCAATCTGGGAACGGAGGTTCAGGGCATCGCGCTGCTGACGCTCTGCGGGGGTCATGACGCGAATAAGGCTGGCACCGTGAGCGTAACCTTGGTCAGAGACTCCGCCGCAGTCGCGGATAAGGTCGGAGAGACGGTAGTTTTTGGTGGTCATGGCATAAGTGCCCGGGAAATTGACCTGACCTTCCACACGAATAATTCTCTGTTCCTCATACCCCGGGGACTTCCTGATATAGATCACGTCGTAGGGCTTGAGTTCGAAGACGGTATCACGGACGAGGTTATAGTCCTCATCCAGGGCGAAGGAATAATATTCAGCGGCCTTGGCTCCGTCTTGAAGGGCCTGTGCATCGCGTAGTCGGCGATACACATCGATACGTGCCAGAGAACCTGCGTGTGTCATACCGCCTGCCTGGAGAATGACATCCTTGAGAGTGGTCTTATCGGCATAGGGATAGACACCGGGGTAGTTGATTTCACCGGCAACCTGCATGGTGCGCTCACCATCCATTTCCAGTTTGTTGGGAATGAAGAGCACATCGTTGTTGCGCAGAGGCACGTCGGTGGCGGTGCCGTTGAGTATGCCTACGATGTCGATATTAGTCATCTCGCGGCTTTTGTCTTCCCGTTCGCGATGCATGATGGCGCGTTCGGTGTAGGCGCTCTCCAAAAGTCCGTCAGCAGCGAGGACAAGGTCTTTAACGCTCTGTATGTTGCCGCCAAGTTGGAACTGACCGGGGTGCTTCACAGCTCCTCGCACTTCTACGAGATTGTTGAAACGGGCCATATTCTCATCGGCCTCCACGAGGTCGCCGTCAGCCACAGTGAAGGCACCCATCTGGAACTCTTCAATGGAGTGGATGGAGTATTCTGCTCCCATCGAACGTTTCAGGCGCACGTTCTTGGTGTACGCCTTGCCGTCGAAACCGCCTGCGTAGTCAAGAAGGTCTTTCACCGTCTCCGTCTTCTTCATTTCGTAAAACATCGGGCGCTTCACGTTGCCGGTAATCTCCACCAGACAGTCGTAAGGACCCACCAGTATGACATCTCCGTCGTGGAGACGCACGTCACCTTTGGTGTTGCCGTGCAGGAGGTAGTCATATACGTCGATGGTGGCAACTTGCTGTCCCTGACGGAATACACGGATGTCGCGCAGCGTACCGATTTCGTTAATACCGCCTGCAGAATACAGTGCGTTGAAGGCTGACGACAGACTCGGCAGGGTGTAGGTGCCGGGACGCACCACTTCGCCCATCACCTGGACCTGCAGTGAACGGATGCCGCCCAGAGAGAGGTCGAAGTGGGAATTGGCATAGCGGCTTCCCAGTTTTTCCTTCAGTACGGCTTTAGCCCTGCTGACGGTGAGGCCTCCCAGATGAACGGGACCTACACCTGGCACGACGATATATCCGTCGGGAGTGATCTGCTCTTGCAGCGTCTGTTGGCTGGCTCCCCAGATGTTGACAATCACTTCGTCGCCGGCTCCCAATACGTAGTTGGCCGGAGTGGCGATGTTCTGCGAGGGCGCGAAGGTGAGATTATCAATGGAGAAGATGTTGCGGCCGAAGACTTTGCGGGCATTCTCAAGATCCATGTCTGCGGTGAGGTCTTTGGCTTGGGATGTGGAGTCTGCCACTGAGATGTCACCGGTGATGCCGAGCTCCTGTTGGCGCAACTCGGTCTTGTTCATTGCCGTGGTCGGCAGTATCTCCTGCTGGGTGGCTCTTCCTCCTCCCTTCGTGCGGTCTCCGGTTTTCTCCTCAGCCTTCATACGCTCTGCCTTGCGGCGCACACGCTGAAGCTGTGCCGTGGTGACACCTCGCTTGATGAGATAAGCCACGATGGAACTTTGTGAGGCACCGCGCTGCGTCTCTTTCGTAACATAGTCGAGCACCTGCTCGTCGGTCATAGCTTGTGCCCGAAGTGCTGCATCGGGAATGCAGAGGGGCATGATGAAGAGCAGTGCTAATAATAACAGTTTTTTGATGTCCATATGATTTTTTTGTTTCGTTTCCGTTTGTGCGTATTTCACGCACATAACGTGCGCGAGGCTTTATTTATTGTTTGTGAACGCGATTTTTGTTGGCTTCAACAAATTTTTCCCAACAGGAACCTGCCGAACCTCCCTTCGAGCGCGATTTCTTGGCTCCGTGGCCGAAAGCTCCGTCGGGAAGTCCTTTCGAGGTCTCGTAATAGTGGCACAGTGCAATGGCCAGTGCATCGGTGGCATCAAATGGGACGTCCTGATTTTCCTCAAAGTGAAGTATGCTCCGCACCATTGCCGACACCTGCTCTTTGGATGCCCGTCCGTTGCCGGTGATGGCTATCTTGACACGTGCAGGGGGATATTCGTGGATGGGGATATCGCGGTCGAGAGCGGCTGTCATCGCGGCTCCCTGAGCGCGGCACAGCTTCACCACGGATGTGACGTTGATGCCGAAATAAGGCGATTCTATTGCCATCTCATCGGGAAGGTATTCAGAGATGAGTTCCATCACCTTGTCACGTATCTGCTTGAGACGCAGATAGTGGGACTCGGTCTTTTTCATCTTGAGCGCCCCGATGGTGAGAGGCACCACCGCCCCCTTCCTCGTTTGAAGAAGAGGGCAGCGGAGTACGGCAAACCCCATGACATTTGTGCCGGGGTCGATGCCTAGTATAATACGTTCTGCTGTGGCTTTTTCTGCCATATTCCTATGCGTAAGTGCAAAAAAACTTCCTTAAAAGCGCACAAATATACAATTTTTTTTCTACTTTTGTCCCTCGATGAAAAAGATAATGTTGTTTATTTCGCTGTTTTGCACAGTTAAAGTATGAGCGACGGTAACTTCAACAGACAACTTCTCCCTCCTAACTCGTATCGCAGCGGTCTGCAGGTGGGAAGACAGCAGATGAGGCAAAAAGTTGTGGACATTTTGCCAGAAATACTCAAAGACTCCGGCATCGGGGATGCGGAGTGCGATAAGATACTGAAAGAGGTGAGAAGCCGCCTTTAAGCCTTCATGAATTCTCTGGCTTTTTCCAGAGCGACATCAATGTGAGGACAGATGTGGTCGGAATCCATGATGTCGTAGAAATGGGCTTTCTCCAGCTGGCTGTGTACTTTGGGAGAGACACCTGAGAGGATGATATGTATACCGTCCTCGTGCGACATCTCGATAAGGTTCTGCAGGTTGTGAATACCGGTGGAATCGATGAAAGGAACCTTGCGCATACGTATGATACGCACTTTCGGCTTCTTTCCTCCGAGATTCTTCTGCAGGTCGTCGAACTTGTTTGCAATACCGAAGAAGAACGGACCGTTGATTTCATACACGGAGCAGCGAGCTGGAATTTTAAGGTTCTCTTCGTGTCCGGATGTCAGGTCTGCATCGTCAGAAGGATTGATTTCATCGTTGATTACGGAAATATCAGTTGTCTCCATAATACGCTTGATGAAGAGTGCGCAGGCCAGTATGAGACCGATTTCGATGGCGATGGTGAGGTCGAAAATCACGGTCAGCAGGAATGTGACAACGAGTACGGAGACATCGCTCTTGGGGTTCTTCATCAGACCTCGTACTGTGCGCCATCCTGACATGTTGTAGGATACGATTATCAATACGGCTGCAAGTGCGGCCATGGGAATGTACTCTGCGTATGGCATCAACACCAGAAGAATGGCCAAAAGTACTACGGCATGAATGAGTCCGGCCACGGGAGTG
>JAEEGI010003038.1_pt1 | contig 40370 bp, 32 predicted proteins | sample 8958751 | NCBI WGS metagenome assembly JAEEGI01 (sample SAMN16246545, study PRJNA631951) | gut metagenome | biome: gut microbiome; feature: rumen; material: KS-attached | host: Bos | place: Iran: Karaj | collected 2018-10 | reverse complement strand
TTGGTATTGGCTCTAACTATAACGACACTTACGTGAGCAACATCAACCGTGCGCCCGCTAAGGCTATGCCGGTTTATCTGTTCACACAGAGTGAGCTGCAGTTCCTCATTGCTGAGGTGCAGGCTCGTTTCGGTAACAACGACGCTGCTGCTAAGGCTGCTTACGAGGCTGCTGTGAAGGCTGACTTTGCTTCTCGTGGCATCGCAGGTGCTGACGACTTCCTCGCTGCTCCGAAGACCAGCTGGAGTGCCCAGGCTAACCAGACTGACAAACTGAAGCTTCTCTATATGCAGAAGTGGGTTGCTTTCTTCTATCGCAACCACATGGAGGCTTGGTCTGAGGCCCGTCGTACCGATGTGCCCGCTCTCTCCTCTATTCCTGCAAAGACCGTCTTTGAAGGCTCTACTGACTACAAAGCCGGTGACTTCATTAATCCTGGTATCAACTTCATCGAAGGTGAAGGTCTGGCCAAGCGCGTTCCTTACCCCAGCAATGCTCGTCGTTACAACAAGAACACACCTGCTGTGAAACTGCTGAGTGACCGTGTGTTTTGGGATGTGAAATAAATGAGAAGAAGTATTAATCAAAAAGACAAGAGTTTATGAAAAAGATATTTTTCTATGGTCTGATGCTTGGAATGTCTGTCCTCGGTCTGACATCGTGCAGTGATGACTACGAGAAGACAGACTCCCGCCTGACCTATTATGTGAACTTGGAGATGCAGGGTGACGAGATGATGCTTGTGCCCATTGGAACCCCCTTTACTGATCCTGGCGTAAAGGCTACTCTGGCAGGTCAAGACTGTCAGAACAGAGTGATTACAATAGGAGCAGATGAAGTTGATGTGAACACTGTAGGTTTCTACGATATCGAATACACTGCTGTTAACGACGATGGCTTCTCTGCCAGCGTCAGCCGTACAGTGGTGGTTTACGATCCCTCTGTGACTGCTTCTATTGCAGGTACCTATTCAACGGATATGGCAGCTAGTCTCTATAGTAAGAATAAGCTGACATTCGCTGATCGTGCTGCTAATTATGGTAATACCAGTGCTTGTGTGGGTATTAAATTCACCGAGTATGTACCTGGCATCTTCTATTGTAACGACCTTCTGGGTGGATGGTATGAGCAGATTCGCGGTTATGGCGGCAATTACGCTATGACTGGTTATGTAAGTCTGAATCCCGACAATACCATCTCACTTCTTTCAAGCTATATTAAGGGTTGGGGCGATGGTTTGGACTTCATCAAGGATGGTGTCTATGATCCCGAAACTGGTAAAATCAGCTACAGCCTTTCTTATGCAGGGTCTGTTGTAATGGATATCGTATTGAACAAAGATTAACAGTAAGACGATTATGAAGAAATATATTTCAATGATGGCAATGGCCCTGATGCTCTGTATGAGCTTTACGGCCTGCGATGTGGAGACCGACGAAAAGCCGGGTGGAACCAACATTCAGGATATGTGTGGTAACTGGGATGTTACGTGGTATGTTGTATGGCCTAATGGAGAAGAGGAAGAGTGGACCGATGGTACCATCTTTACCTACAACAAGGCTGATAATGGCACCACACAGATGTGGATGTCTGATCAGGATTCATACCTGGGTTTGCAGTTCCTTGCAAACATCGACTACGCTGCCAAGACCTTTACCGCTGCTGAGAGCGAAAATGTTGAAGGCGGGGGTAAGGTTACTGTAACCAACGGTAAGATCCTTCCGGGCGCTGGCAGGAACCTCCACGGTGTAGCCTGCGATAGCATCTCATTTGAGATTACATTCAGCGATGACCCGTATCCTGCAAGATACGGTTATACAGACTTCTCTCACTATCGTGTAGAAGGAAAGAAGTACTCTGGCTTTACAGAGTAATCCCTGAGGATTCTATAAAAATCAATGGCGGTGTTTTTCAACATCGCCATTGTTTTTTTGGGGAGAATTGATCCTAGAAAGGACCGTAGCCCATGCAGCTCGTGGTGGTGATGGCCGTCAGGAAGGCCGTGAGCGCGGCTACTACTACCTTCACCGCAATCTCAATGATCCGCTTCTTCATAGGCCTTAGTCATTAGTGAGTCCGTCGCCGCCATCGCCGCCATCGCCGCCCTGGTTCTCGTTTCCACCGCTCTGGCTGCCGCCGTTGCCGCTCTGCGAAGAACCGCCGCCCTGACCGTTCTGGGCCTTCCACTCTGCCACGGCGGTGGCGATGGGCTTCAGGGTGGTCACCGTCTTCTGCTTGCCGTTGACCGTCACCTTCTGGGTGTCGACGATGTTACGCAACTCCAGGGTGCAGGCGTCCTTGAAGGCCGGACCGCAGAGGTTGTCGAGCTTGGTGGCGTCGGGCAGGAAACGGATGTGGATCGCCTTCACGATGTCGTTCGGGTTCAGACCGTCCATCTGAGGGATGTCGAGCACGGCGCCGTCCTTGGCCACCTCGGCTGTTGGGTAGAAGGTACCCAGGTTGCCCAGCTGGACGGGAATGCCCTGTGCCACGAGTTCGGGCAGACATTCGGTGATCTGCATCAGCACACCCTCCACGATGGCACGTCCGTAGAGCGAGCCGTGATCGGTCATGTGCTTGGCGAAACCACGAAGGCTCAGGGTCTTCTGAGTGTCCACCTCGGGATAATACTTACCATAGGCCGAAGAGCCGATGATCTTGTTCTGTCGGAGATTAATCCCCATTGCAATCTTTTGTGATGCCATAATAGAAAATTGATTAGAATGGTTTTGAAATCAATCCTCTTCCTTCAAGCGTTTTCCTTAGTCCTTTTAAGCTGCTCCACGATGCGAAATTCGCGACTTTCGAAGTGGTTTTGCCGCTCGGCTTTTAGCCGCTTGCATTAAGCAAGAACTTTGTTGCAAAGGTACGAAAAATATTCGATATATCCAAATTTTTGAGCAACTTTTTCGAATTATTTTCATTTTCTTTTTCCGCCCCGCTGCCGGCTCCATTCACCTCTTAGCCAACCCAACCGCCCGCCTAAGCCAACTAAACATGCCATCGTAGCCGCCTCGGCTGGGGTAAGTTATTCAAGTTATAACTTATTCACTTTGGACATCTGTATTTTCAGAAACTGGCATTAAGATATTATATATTATTATATATATTATAATATATATAATAATATATAATATTAAACTAACCTGTTGTACCTATACCCTTATTATCTAAAAACCTAAATGTCCAAAGTGAATAAGTGAATAAGTGGAATAAGTTGGTATAAGACTTTATAGACATATTTGAAGCGAATTTTTAAAGAAAAAAGGAAAAAGGCATTTGTTTTCGGATTCTTTTTCGTATATTTGCGGCGTGTTACGAAAGTGATACGAGACAAAATGACAAAAACATGGAACGAACTCAAGTGATAGACAACATCCGGCAGGTGGCCGCTCGGGTCCTCCCCAAGGGCTCGATGCTCTACCTCTATGGCTCACGCGCCCGCGGCGATGCCCATGAGGACTCAGACTGGGACCTACTGTTGCTACTAAACAACGAAGGCGACAGCGACGAGAACTTCCGCCGCTACGCCTATCCCATCATTGTGCGCGGCTACGATCTCTGGCAGTCGTTCAGTGTACACACCTACTCGAAGGACGAATGGTACAACGGCCCGCACAGCATGTTCTTTTACAACGTTGAACAAGACAAACAACTGATTTATGAGTCTTAAAGAAGAAGATCGCCGAATATTAGTCGCATTAGAGCTGGAGCGTGCAGAAAAGACACTCCGTGAGATGGAGGTTCAGTTTCAGAACGAGCTGTGGGCAATGGTAGCCAATCGCCTTTACTATGCCCTGTTCCACGCTGTCAGTGCTTTGCTCATTAGCGAGCAGCATGAGGTTGGAACACATCGCGGCGCAGTCAACCGATTCCACATGTTCTATGTTAAGGAGGGCATCTTCACCGATGATGAAGGGCAATTATACTCAAGGTTACAGACCCTCCGCGAGAATGGTGAGTATAACTGTACTATTGAAATCAGCAAGAAGGAAGCCGTTGAGAAAATCGAGCCGACTCGCACCCTCATCGAGAAAATCAAAAAGCATATCAGCGACAAGCAAGAAGCAAAATAACGAACAGAAAGATAGCGGTAGCCTGTCACACTGGGGGCAGATAATCTCACGAAGTATCCTGACCCCGATGTGACATTGACTCTTTTGGATGATAGTCAAATGTCAATGCAATGACTATGCATTCTATTAAATAATGTGTAATTTCTGAGATAATTAGCCGTTATCTCCCAAATTTTCGTTATCTTTGCAGACTGAAATGATTGCTTGAACAGAGTAATGGCAGATGTGAAGATAAAAATAGGATAAAGTTATGGCAGACGATACAAGGGAGATATTCATAAACCCGTACACCGACTTCGGCTTCAAGAAGTTGTTTGGAACGGAGATGAACAAGGACTTGCTCATCAGTTTTCTCAATGCCCTTTTCAATAATAGCGAGAGGGAGATTGAGGATGTTCAGTATCTGAACGGTGAGAATCTGGGCGATGGCTATGGCGACCGCCGTTCTGTGTTCGACGTCTATTGTATGACCAAGGATGGAAGCCGTTTCATTGTTGAGATGCAGAAGGCAGAGCAGACTTATTTCAAAGATCGTAGCGTATATTATGCCACTACACCTATTCGCCAGCAGGCTCCCAAGGGCAAATGGGACTATCATCTGGAGGATGTCTATACCGTCGGCATATTGAATTTCGAGTTCCCCAACGATGAATATCCTGCTGACAGCTATCGTCATGAGGTAAAGCTGAAGGACGTCGAGGACAACCACGTTTTTTATAATAAGCTCACGTTCGTGTACCTGGAAATGCCTAAGTTCAACAAGTCTGAGGACGAACTGGTAACGATGTTCGATAAGTGGATGTTTGTTTTACGTAACCTCTCTCGTTTGTTGGAACGCCCCAAAGCCCTGCAAGACCGTATATTTCAAAGATTATTTGATCAGGCAGAAATTGCAAAGTACTCTGATGCAGAACGCAGATTATACGAGGCAAGTCAAAAGGAATACTGGGATTATACCAGTACTCTGGAAACGGCAGAGCGCAAAGGGATACAGTTAGGTATGTTCCATGAAAAAATAGACACCATTCATCGTTTGCAGTCTATGGGCTTGTCTCTTGAGCAGATTGCCCAGGGTGCTGATATGAAAGTTGATGAGGTTAGGAAACTATTACAATAGTCTTTTATGGCACAGGGACTTTATGTTAACTGCGTCCATATTGGCAATCTCTATGATGACATCAATTATGAAGTGGAGGTGGAGTGTTGCGGCGAAACGAAGACTATGTTTATAGACGAGAACGACGCAATGCCATCGGATTTTTAGCCAACCGATAGTCATTGCTAATTATTCATAATTTCCCGATAGTTTACGCAACTATTGGGATTTTTTTTGTATCTTTGCGGTCTTTTCGCGTTATTACGAGCAAAGGTAAAAGGTCAGGCACTTCTGTGACATCGCAAGCGACATCACAGAAATGCCAGACCCCGTGTGACGCTGAGGACATCTACGGGATGCTGCCGCTGGATAAGTGGGCTGAGGAATTGCAAGAAATGGCAGAGTACTATCCCTGTATGAAGGAGTTGTTCTTGAATGCGCACCCTCACAAGATGCCTGCTATTCTCTTTTCTTCTGCTGCTTTGTTTGGCACGCTGATGACCCGTGCTTACTACCACTTCTGGTATGAGCCGGAGATTGTGCGTCGCTTGAACTATTGCATCTTTATCATCGGTGACCCTGGAGCGGGTAAGAATGTGATTGAGAAGTTTTACTTCAAGATTGCAGATCCGATGATCCAGGCAGATCAATGTCTCATTGACGCTGTTAATAGGTATAAGGATGGCAGAACCGAAAGGACTACTTCAACCAAGGCCCAGAAGGGTGATGCCCTGAAAAAGCCTGTAGTAGGAATCCGTGTTCACCCTGCGCGAACGGCTACGGGTGAGTTCATTCGGCACATGTTGGCAGCGGTGGAGAATGTTCAGGGCACTCCCATGAATCTCCATATGTTCAGTTTCGACTCGGAGCTGGATAACGTCACCAAGAATAATAAAGGTGGCGACTGGAAGGATAGGGAAATCTTGGAGTTGAAATCGTTCCACAACGAGCAGGATGGCCAGATGTACGCCAATCAGGAAAGTATCACCGGCATGTTCAATGTCTTTTGGAACTTCATCTATACCGGCACGCCATATGCACTTCACCGCAAGGTGAATCAGCGAAACTTCGGTACTGGTATGAGCACCCGACTGGCCGTGATTCCCTTGCCTGACAAAGGTATGGCACAACGTCACCAGAAAGTGGACCCCAATGCCAACGAGGCTCTTCGTACTTGGGCTTATCGTTTAGATAAGGTAGAGGGAGAAATCCCCATCGAGCCACTCAACGATGAGACCTACGACTGGCAATCAAGCCATCTGGAGATTGCGGAGTTCAATGGCGACAAAGCAGATAGAACCTTGCTGAAGAGAATCCCATACTACGGCATCGGCGTGTCGCTTCCGTTCATTCTGATGCGCCATTGGGATGAGTGGCAGGAGTCGAAGACGCTGACGATGGATGACACTGACAAGCGGCTCTGCCATCTGGCGATGGAAATCCAATACAAGTGTCAGCAGTTCTTCTTTGGCGAAATGGCTATCAACTACTTTGCCGACCAAAACAAGGAGTTCGTAGTCAGAAAGCGTACCACCCGCTACGAAGAGTGTTTCCGCAAGTTGCCTGATGAGTTTAAGACACAGCAATTCATGGATTGCTTCGGCTGTTCTCAGTCTGGTGCCTCAAAAGCTATTGCAAGGTTTCGTAAAGACGGCCTGATTGAGGACGTGAAGTATAGCGTCTACAGGAAGGTTGTAGCCGAACTGCCTTAGTTATTCAAGTTATAACTTATTCACTTTGGACATTTCATTATATCATCTCTTTATTGTGCAAAGATATGAAAAATCCCCGAAACAACAAAGGATTCGGGGATTTTCTTTAGAAGAGTGGGCCGTAGCCCTTTAATTAATCTTCAGTTGGTCTGAGGACGTATTTGAGATCTGCACGCTTGCCGGTGTGACCACGGAAGGTGCGGATGCCCTGCAGGCTTGTGATCTTAGCGTCCTTGCCACGGGCCTCCGTGGGCCACGGCTCCATCTGCGGATAGTAGAAGGTGGCGAGATAGCCGGCATTGTTGTCGGCATTCAGGCCCTCAGCTTTCATGGCACGCAGTGCCCAGGCGTCGATGGTGTTGTCGCCGAGAGGACCACCCCATCCGATATACGGTGCAACGGAACCGTCGGAATACTCATCAACGATGTACTCACCAACGGAGTATCTCTTTCCTGTGTAGCCAGACCATGTGCCAGCTGTAGAGCGCCATACCCAGTAGCAGTAGTACTGACCATACATACCAGCGAACTCGGTGGAAGGACCTGCATACAGGGCCAATGTCTCAGGATCGAAGATAACGGGGATGGTGTACATCAGGTCGTCGCTCAGCTGCACAATCATGGCTTCCTGCTCGAGATCCATATAGGCGGGCATATATGACCAGTCGCCTGCGTTGGCATCATAATACCAGAATACGTAGTAACCGGATGCTACCTCCTTGGTGATGTCGAACTGTGCGATGAAGATGCTCTCCACCTCGTCGCCGCACTTGATAAAGAGGTGACCTGTGCGCAGGCCGCCCTCCTCATTGTCGGGGATGGTGATGGTGATGGTGTTGCCACTGCCCTTTGCACCAATCCAGCTGACGTCTCTTGACAGGGAGATATTCTTCGAAGCGTTGTATGTGAGTTCGAAGCTTGCACCCTTGTTGTCGTTCGACTGGAACTGGTTTTCAGAAACCTCGAAGGTCAGGGCATCCTGATTGACGACGATGGTGTCGGAATAGCCACCACAGCCTACGACCACCTGGCCGCTACGGGCCTTGCGGACATTGTTCTCGGCGATGGCCAGCGTGAGCTTGGTGCCATCGAGTGTGGGCTGGATCCACTCGTCCAAGGATTTGACGGTGGGAGCGAGGGAGTTCGAGAAGTTCAGCTCCAGGACATTGGCCTGGTCATCGACCTTATACTCCAGACCTTCTGTCACACCAAAGGCCAGACCCTTCTGGGTAGCGGTGATGTTGGCAGTCTTGCCACCGGCCTTCAGCTCGATAAGACCGGAACGGCCGTTGAGAGAGGTGTTCTCAGGAGCTGTCACGGTAACGGTGTTGCCGCTGACGGAAACAGAGAGCCAAGTGGCTGCGGTGGTGGCTGTCAGTGCATCAGAGGTGTTAACCGTGATGGTGCCCGTGCCGCCTGCCGTCTCGAAGAGCACATTATTCGACAGTATCTCCAGCGGAGCTATCGGCGTGTATGTGGCATCATCTTCGCCGCAGGACGTGACCATGGTCACGCCTGCAAGCAATAGGATAAAGCATAATATCTTTTTCATAATTGTCTACTGTTTTAATTCTTTGTAAAAGCTACTGACGTAAAGGCCTCGTACCAGCCTAACATGTTGGCAATGTTATCGTCGTTACCAACCAACAGGCAAAGACCACCCACAGCAAAGCTACTGTATGTACCACCGATAGTGAGCACAATCTTTCCTTCGCTGTTCATCGACGGGATGAAGTAGGCTGTTCCGGTGGTGCTGGTGTTTGACCAGTAGTCGAAGGCTGCATCGATGAAGCAGAGAAATGCATAGTAGTTGCCAAGGCGACCTGTGTACTGACCGCTGCTGAACTCGAAGCGTGTAGCATCCTGGTTCCAGGTCATCATGATGGTCTGCGGATAGTTGGCATTCGGATAGTTGAATGTCAGGCTGTAGGCGCCATTGCCGAGATCCTTGACGGTTACAGGTGAGCTATAGGCCTTGTCGTCGGAGTCGAGACTGGTCATGGTGTATTCTCCGAGGAAGTCGGTTACTTCGATCTGTGTGACGGAGATGACATCCTTCAGTTCACCAACCTTGACAGTGATAGAACCTGAGCGCGGTGCACCGGAGTTGTTGGCATCCACAGTAATCGTCAATGTGTTGCCGCTGGTGGAAATGTGGATCCAGTCGACATCAGGAGTAAGGGTATACTCCTCAAGCTTGTTGACGTTGAAGGTCATCGTGTTGGCACTGTTGTCGAAGGCCATGCTCTGGCCAGTGATCTTGATCAGGGTAGAAGGTGACATGATACCTGCCAGCACCACGTCGGTAGCGCCTTCGTCGGTACAGGTGAGTGTCATGGCGTTGTTGTCGAACTGCATCTGATAGATCTTCTTACCGCCAATCTCCAGAGGCTCATAGAAACGGATACCCTTGTCGTAGGCCACGATGGGGGCAATGAATGATGTGTCGCCGTATTCAATCTCTGCCTCGTGGGTCAGTCTGTTGCCTTCGAGGGTGATGTCCATTGTCACGGCCTCGGTACCGATATTTCCCCTGGCACCCACGATGGGCAGTTCGGTAGAGATAGCGATTACATCAGCCATGTACTCCTCAGCACTGCGCTCAAGAGGATACATATACATGATATTGCCTGAGCGCTTGCCCTTGAGGGTCACCTTCTGGGGCGTTGCCTCCATGATGATGAACTCAAAGTCGCCGTCGTAAGCCTGATAGTAGTCGGGTGACGGTGTGGCAAAGACGTGAATAGCATCGTTAAAGGTATCGAACGTCAGCACGGGGCCGTCGTCGGCAACGAGCTTATACAGGCAGGTGCTGGCACCGCCATAATAATCCTCCATGCCTTTGTAGCCGCCCAGCTCGGTGCGGATCTCTACTTTCTCACCGTCGAACTTCAGCGTATAGGCATAGCCGCCATAGCTCTGGTCGCGGTCGGGATAATAGTCGAGTGCCCATCCGTTGGCAGCACCAGTCAGCACCTGACCGGCATTCTTCAGATAGTTGCTCATGCGTGCGGAGGCAGACTCGTCAAAAACGTCTTCCTGATCCTTCAGACACGACTGTAACATCAGTGCCGGAAGCGCCATCAGCAAAAATATAAATATCTTTTTCATAATTCTTCTGTTTTAAAGTGATTAATCCACTGAGATATCGTGAAGGTCGATCTTGCCTGCAACGACATTGGCCTGACGGGTCAGGATGCAGTTACGCAGCTCGTCGATGTCGATGTTCCAGGTGTCATGCATATAAGAGCGCACGATGTCGAGCTTCTGCTCGATAAGAGCACGGCCGGTCTGTGACTGGTCGGGATCATCCTCATACACACCCTCTGCTGCCTTCATCTGTGCTTCCCACCACTCGGGGGTGTGGGTCACATACTCAGATACCATCTCGGCAAAGTCCTCATTGTAGTTGGTCTGGGCATAGGCCGAAATGAAGCCGCGCTTGAGATAGACACTCACGAAGGGCTCAGAGAACTGGCTGTCGCTGACATACTTAGCACCGCTGATCTCGCGGAACGAGGTGGGGAAGTCCTGTGTCTGGTTCAGGATGTGGGTGAACTCGTGGTGGATGGTCTTGATATAATAGTGGTTCAGACCACCGGCGATGTCGTACGATGAATCGTAACTTCCATCGAGCACATAGTTCAGCCAGTTGATACCTGCCAGCAGGATCTTCTTGCCACCCTCAGCCGTACCGAGGATGAAAGAGCCGTTGTTACGATACTCCCATTCACCAATCAGATAGAACATCTTGGGGAAGTTGGAGCGTGTGAACTCGATACCTGCCACTTCATTGTAGGTTTCCATACAGAGATACTTCACCAGGTGAGCCATCACAATGGCGTTGTCCATGTTGGCAGGCACCGTGTAGTAATAATAGTCGCTCTCAATCTCCTCATAACGGTACTTGAAGTCGATGTTATAGGGATTGACAAAGTTCACCTCGAGCCATTTGTCGAAGGCATTCTTCTGATAGCTGTCGACGTTAATGACACTCTCAGACTTGATCTCATCCTTTTCGCAGGAGGTGAGACCCAGTGCCAACAGCATCAGCGGCAATATATATTTAAAATTCTTCTTCATAATGTTCAATCTTCAATGTTCAATCTTCAATGCACATTTCTTCCATACCACTACCAATGCGCGTTTCCGTACGCGGGTTGGGCTCGTAGCCGGCATCACGCACCTTCATAGGAATCTGGATGGCACGACGCTGGTCGTCGACTTCCAGCCAGTCGGTAATCTTCTCGGGATAGCTGGAGGCGTCCATCAGACGGCGTGGGATCTTGATACCCCAGCGCTTGATGTCGAACCAACGCTTACCCTCATGCATGGTCTCGTAACGGCGCATGGCAAGCACCAGCTGCAGCAGGCTCTCCTGCTCAGAACCTTCAGCATCGATGGAGAACTTGGGGTTCAGATGCTTCTTGAGAGAAGAAACCGTACCCTGATCCTTACCAACGGTAACCACAGAGTCAAGTTTTGCATTCTGCTTGGACTTGAGCACCTTTCCGGTTCTGTCCTTCACATAATTCTGAGTGTAGGCATACTCGATACTGTTCATAAAGTCCTTGACATACTCTGTAGTGAGTCTGAAGCCCTTGGCCTTCGTTGAAGCGCTCTGGACATTCAGCATCCAGGTGTTCAGGTCGGTAATGGCGCTGTTGTAGTCCTTCTTCAGGATGTAGGCCTCAGCACGGTTCAGCAATACCTCGTCGGTGGTGAAGGCACTGTAGACGGTATGGCTATAGCCGATACCTGCTACAGGGTCGGTGGTCTCAAACTCATAAGGCATGCGCCACTGTGACCACTTGTCCATACTGCCGGTATAGCGCTTCACCTGATAGGCGTATGACTGGTAGTTGCCTCCCCATACGGCTGCAAGACCAGTGAGGGTATTGCCGTCCTGCATACCGATGGTCTCGTACTTGCCAATGTAGGAGTTATGAGAGTAACGGGTACCTGTACGATAGCCACCGAAATATACGCCCTGCTTTGAATAAGAGGTCATCAGCAACAGGTTGCAGTTGAGCGTCGGATCAATCACATGCAGGGTGGTGGGCTGCTGCTGCGGGTTACCATACGGCATGGTGGCCAGCACGGCCCAGTCGCGCAGTACGGTGCCGGGATTGCTGCCCAACACGACATTGGCACACTCAATGGCCTTGTCGTACTTCTCATAATAGAGGTAGAAGCGTGTGGCAAAGGCGTAGGCTGCCATGCGGTTGAAGTGATACTTGGGCACTGTGTAGTAGCTGTCGCCCACATTCGGAAGAGCAGCCTCGATATCAGCCTCGATATGTGCATAGTTCTGATGCACGGTCTCACGCTGATACTGTGGATTCAGCTCCTTCTCCGTCTCAGTGACGTAAGAGACACCCGGTGCAGTGGCATTGTTGGCATCATAATGCTGGGCGAAGATGTTCACCAGCATGAAGTGAGCATAAGCACGGCAGAGCAGTGCCTCGGCCTGGGCCTGCTTAAGGGTCTTGGTGGTGGCACCACCCATCGACTCGATGCCCTCAAGGGCCATGTTGGCAGTCTCGATACACTGATAGAGGTCCATCCAGTACGACTCAGTGTCCTGGTTGTCGGTCTCTGTCAGGTCTTCCCAATTATAGAGCTGATCAATGAAGCGCTCGGTGTTGGGATTGTTCTCACCCATATCGTCCACATTGTCGGAGGCATATTCCGTGAAAGCCATGTGGTCGTGGGTCGGATAGGCGGCAATGAGCAGCTTCTGGATCTTCTCCTCGGTATTGGCCTCCGTACGGTTGTCGGGCAATTTGTCAAGGAAGTCGTCGCAAGCTGTCAGGCCCAAGCCCATCGCTATGATTGAAATTCCTATATATTTCTTCATAATCATCATTATTATTATATGTACCTATTATATATTATCAGATACCGAGACGGAGTGTGAGTGTGAACTGCTTCGGCAGAGGAACTGCCACACCACCGGTATTGAAGAACTCAGGATCCTGACCGTTGAGCTTCTTGTCGGCATAGATCAGGAACAGGTTTGTGGCCTGCAACTTCAGAGAGAGGCTGTTGATCTTCAGAGGATCGGTAATCAGCTTGGGGAACTCATAACCCAGGGAGATCTCCTTCATGCGGATGAAGTCACCCTTGGCAATGCGCTCCGTAGAGTAGTTGTATGCATTGTAGGCATAGCTCAGGTCGGTGTCGTTCTGGTTCTGACGCTGTGAGGCAATCACGGGGATCGTGGTCTTGTTTTCGTCGCCAGGCACCACCCAACGGTTGGCAAACTCCTTCGGCATAGAGTTCAGGTCGTTGTAACGGTTCTTGAATACAGGGTCAAGACGTACGACATTGCCGAATGAATAGGTAATGAACACGTTCAGGGTCAGACCTTTATACTTGAAGACGTTACCGAAAGAACCTACGTCTGTGGGATCCACAGAACCGCTGTACTCCAGGAAGTCCATCTTCTCCTTCTCACGGGTCTGGAAATAGATACCGGTAGAGGTGATGTTACCGTCCTGATCGAGGAAGAGGGGCAGACCTTCGTTGGTCAGACCCTTGAACGGGATGCTGAACAGCGAACGTACGGGATAGCCCTCCATAGCGAAACCGCTACCCTTGATGAGGTCGATCACGCGCTGGTTGTTCTCCAGTTCCGTCACCTCGTTGTGGGTGTGCGAGTAGATGATGTTGGTGGTCCAGGTGAAGTCCTTGCTCTTGATGTTGGTGGTGGTCAGACTCATTTCCACACCGTTTGACTTCATCGAAGCCACGTTACCATACTTCTGTCCGCCCATCTGCGTGTTCACGATACCAATCAGGTCGTAGTTGTTACGCTTATACCAGTCGAACTCGAAGTTGATGCGGTTGTTGAAGAAACCTAACTGGACACCGAGGTTCAGCTCGTGCTTCTTCTCGAAGGTGAGCTCACCATTGGCGCGGTCGGTTTCTTCCAGTCCGCTCTCACGCAGACCTGCAGAGGGACGCCACGGGTTGTAGCTCTTGATGACGGGCAGTGAGTTGGTTACCCAGCTAGGACCACTCTCAGCGGTCAGGGAGTAAGATGCCTTCAGTGTGGCGTGGCTCAGGGTGTTGTTGAACACCTTCTCGAACCAGGGCTCCTCGTGGGCATTCCATGCGCCAGACACGTTCCATGTGGGCAGCCAGCGTGAAGAGCGGCTCTTACCCAGCTTGTTGGAACCCTCATAACGGATGGTACCATTGATAGTGTAACGTCCCTTATAAGAATAGGTGGCGGTGCCGAAGAAGGCAGCGCGGCGCTCGTGGGTGTTCTCAAGCTTGAAGTACTGGGCATTCTCCTCAGCACCCTTCTTGAATACCTCGTAGGCGTAGTTGGCAATCTCACCGAGTGAGTACTGCATGCCCCAGCCGCGGAACCAGTCGTAGGTACGGTCGATGTTGTTCACCTCCATACCGCCATAGAGATTGACGATGTGGTCGTTGGCATAGACATCGTTGTAAGAAGCCGTTGCACGGAAGTCCCAGGCGCTCATCTTATTGGTGGTCTTGTTGTAGATACCTCCATAAGGCAGCACGGTGACAGGCTGTGCATAGGGGTTGTCGGGATCGGTATAGAGGAACGGGTTGTTATCGCGGATGGTAGAAGTTCCCATGGCGCGATAAGCATTGGCCTGGTTAGAATCATCGAGAATAGAGTGATTCTGTGAAGACTGATTGAACTTCACGGCACCCAGTGCAGCCAGTTCCACTTTCTGGATAGGCTTCCAGCGCAGTTCACCCTGAACGCGGATGTCGAATACCTCCACGTCGATGTAGTTGTTCTCCAACTCGTTCAGAATGTTGAACGGTGCATAGTTACGTGTGTAATAGGTGTCACGGTCCAGTGCACGGGACGTGTTCAAAGCGTAGGAATAGGGGTTGATATCGAATGAACGATGTACCTCACCGCTCACCACATCGGTCTCAGATGACAGTGTACCAGGAGCGCGCTGCTTACGGATGCTGCTGTTGGCAATCATGTTGAAAGTAAGCTGCTTTGAGAGCTTGAACGTGTTGTTCAGGTTGGCGGTATAACGCTCCACCTTCGACTGTTTCGTCCATCCCGGGTCGAACATAGCTGATACAGAAGCATAGGTCTGCGACTTGTCTGAACCGGTAGAGATGCTGATAGAGTGGTTGTGCTGGATAGAGTTTGAGAAGAGCTCGTCGAACCAGTCGGTATTACGGTACTCAGCCTGGCGCAGGTAGTCGGCACGGGCCTCAGGAGTGTTGGCCAGACCATACTGACCTGTGGTAGCGTCGTACTGGGTAATCAGCTGGTACATCTTACCATAGACACCGCTGGAAGCGGCATTGGAGGTCTCAGCATAGTTCAGGTAACCCTTCTGCTGCATTTCCTGATAGATACCCATCTGATCCTGAGAATTCATGATGTTGAAGGTGGAATAGCTGGGCTTCAGGCGCATGGTGTACTCACCAGTGTAGTTGATGCGGGCCTGACCCTGCTTACCCTTCTTGGTGGTGATAACGATCACACCAGCCATAGCGCGGGCACCATAGATAGAGGTAGCCGAACCGTCTTTCAGAATATCGAAGGTCTCGATATCGTCGGAGTTCAGACCTGCGATGGCACTGGAAATCAGGGTGTTGGCATCACCGCTCGACAGATCGTCGGCAGATACGTCGGTCACATCCTCCATGATCACACCGTCAACCACCCAGAGGGGCTTAGAGTTACCATAGATAGAGGTAGCACCACGTACACGGATCTTCGGAGCAGTACCGAAAGTACCTGATACGTTCTGCACCGAGACACCGGCAGCACGGCCTTCCAGTGAACGGGAGATATCGGCCATACCGTCGATCTTCGCCTCAGCAGCGGAAATCTTTGTACTCGAACCTGTGAACAAGCGCTTGTCCACTTTCTGCATACCCGTTACCACGACTTCGTCCAGTGACTGGCCGTCGGCTGCCAGCGTCACCTTCATGCCATTGCGAGGAGTGACGGTCTCAGTCTTCATGCCAATGTAACTGATGACGATCTTCTTCCCTTCGGGTACTGAAAGGGAGAACTGTCCGTTCATGTCGGTCACGACACCCGTCTTAGAGCCTTGGACAACTACCGAGGCTCCGATGATGGGCTCACCGTCTTCTTGAGAGATGACGGTTCCCGTAACCTTCGTTTGTGCCAATGCCAATCCCACGTACAGGAAAAGGCTGGCGAGAATCAAACTAAGTCTTTTCATCATAAATTTGGTTATTAATTAAGTTAAATTTGAATACACACTAGGGTGCAAAGGTAGTTAAAATATTCCTAAAAAACAAATAATTTTATAAAAATGTGGATTTTTTGCATCAGAATGGGGCTCCTTCGGGCGATATTTGCTACTTTTGCAACGTCATTGCACGAAAAATTAACAATTTGTCCGTATGAAACAGAGGCAATTTACATTCTGGACTTGTCTTGTGGCGACGGTGGTGTCGTTGACGGGATGTCTGCAGGATAAAGTAGGAGGTGTCAGGATCTACTCTGACACTTCTGCGGAATTGTATTCGATTCCGAATCAGGTGAGTATGTTCCTGTTTCATGCCAGCAGTTCCTGGAAGGCAACGAGTCCGGAACCCTGGTTGCAGGTGATGAAGGAATCGGGTCCCGGAGGTACTGACACGCTGAAGGTGATTACCACCGAGAAGAATCTCACAGGTAAGGAGCGTACCGCTATTGTCACCCTGGTGGCAGATGGCGAGTTGCGTACGGTGGAGGTCAAACAGCGTGACGAATATGCGGAGTGGGATCAGGAGGAACTCAGTCTGCCGGCAGAAGGCGGTCTGATGGATGTGGGTTTCAGGACGAATGCCTCTGACAGTCTGCAACTCTATGTCTCGAGCCACCTGTTCAAATTTCTGGAGGATACCCGTAAGAAGGACTCTACACAGACTGATACCCGTGCTGAGAGCAAGGAGGGTAAAGGCAATCTGAAATGGATGCGTGTGCTGCCGAATACGGACTCCATTCCCCGTGAGGGCCATTTCTTCCTCGCTATCGGTGTCGGCGATAACCGGCATGTCACACTTGACACCCTGAAATTCTATCAGGCTGCCTTCCTTCCAGATTCCCTGAAGGCAGAAGACCAATAAAACTCTGTTATCTTCGCTGCTTGAAGAAGTCCTGCATCAGCTGGCGACATTCTTCTTCCAAGACTCCCCCCACAATGGTGGCCTTGGGATGCATGGCTTTTGGCGCAAACTCATGATAGCCCCTTTTTTCGTCGAGACAGCCATAGACAATGCGTGGAATCTGTGCCCAGCCGATGGCACCGGCACACATCACACAGGGCTCGACGGTGACGTAGAGGGTGCAGTCGGTGAGATACTTCCCTCCCAGGAGGTTCGCAGCTGAGGTGATGGCCTGCATCTCAGCATGGGCCGTCACATCGCAGAGTGTCTCCGTGAGGTTATGACTGCGGGCAATGATGCGGTCCTTGCATACCACCACAGCACCGATGGGTATCTCACCTTCCTTATAAGCCATACGGGCCTCGTCGAGTGCCCGCTGCATGAAGAATTCGTCTTTTTTCTGTTGTTCTTGCTCAATCATGCTGCAAAATTACAAAAATATTTGTATCTTTGCAAGCGGATTATGGATTTTAAGATTATTCATATCGAGGAAACAGACTCCACCAACCGCTGGCTGATGACACAGGGGGACGGTTCTTTTGTTACATCGCGCGATGTAACAAAAGAACCGTCCCCCTGTGTCATCGTTGTTGTGGCGGAGTACCAGACAGCGGGGAAAGGCTGTGGCAGTAATTCGTGGGAGAGCGAAAGAGGTAAGAACCTGACGTTCTCGATGCTGATTCATCCGGAGGGGATTCCTGCTAATGAGCAGTTTCATATCACGGAGGTAGTGTCCGTTGCCCTCTGTGAGACGCTGGAAACATATATGAAGGATAGGGCGGAGATCAAATGGCCGAATGACATCTATGTGGGCGACAGGAAGATCTGTGGCATCCTGATAGAAAACCGTCTGCAGGGCTCAGTGATCAAGGACAGCATCATCGGTATCGGCCTGAATGTGAATCAGCGTGTGTTTCTGAGCGATGCCCCCAATCCTGTCTCCCTGTATCAGCTGACAGGACAGGAGACAGACCGTGATGCGTTGCTAAAATGTTTCCTCGAAGCCTTTGAACGGGTCTCACAGTGTAAAACAAGTTGTTTTGATTACAGGGAAAGGCTCTTCAAGAGAGGAAAAGATAGTCTCTACGAGGATAAAACAAGTCGTTTTACCGCAAGGCTAATGGATGTGCTGCCAGACGGCAGACTTCTGCTTGTGGACCAGGAAGGTCGTGAACGGCTTTATGCCTTTAAAGAGGTGCAGTTTGTCATTTAATTGCCAAATAATAATATAAAATGTAAATGAGTATGAGATTTAAACGAATTCTATTGAAGTTATCGGGTGAAAGCCTGATGGGAAAGCAGGGACACGGTATCGACCCTGAGCGTCTGGGTGACTATGCACATCAGATTAAGGAAGTATCTGAGATGGGTGTCCAGATCGGAATTGTGATTGGTGGCGGAAACATCTTCCGCGGTCTGAGTGGTGCCAAGAAGGGTTTCGACCGTGTGAAGGGCGACCAGATGGGTATGTGCGCCACTGTGATCAACTCACTGGCACTGAGCAGTGCCCTCGATGCAGAGGGTGTGAAGAACAAGGTGCTGACGGCTATCCGTATGGAGCCTATCGGTGAGTTCTACAGCAAGTGGAAGGCCATCGAGGCAATGGAGGCCGGTTATGTGTGCATCTTCTCAGCAGGCACGGGCCAGCCTTATTTCACTACGGATACTGGCTCCAGTCTGCGTGGTGTGGAGATCGAGGCTGATGTGATGCTGAAAGGTACACGTGTGGACGGTGTCTATACCGCTGACCCTGAGAAGGATCCCACGGCGACGAAGTTTGAGGAAATCTCTTATCAGGAGGTGCTCAATCGTGGTCTGAAGGTGATGGATCTCTCGGCTGTCTGTATGTGTCAGGACAACAACCTGCCTATCTACGTCTTCAATATGGACGTAGTCGGGAATCTGAAAAAAGTGATGAATGGTGAGCCTATCGGCACCTTGGTGCATCCGTAGACCTGCCTCAAACCTCTTCGAACTCAACGTATTCGCCGTCGTCGTGGCTGAAGATCTTCTTGTCAGGCTCGCGTTCGTCGATAATCGTTACACCACCGCTCGTAGTTGTCTTACGGGTGGTGTTTTTTTGTGATGGCTGCTGGGATTGCCGGGTCTGATGGGCATAACGGGTCCGTTGCTGAGAACCGCCGTCGGCACTCTTGAAATAGTCTTCGCCAAAGGGATTCTTCTCCTTCTGCTCCTTCCGCTTCTGGTTCAGTTCGTACTGGTCTTCTGCCGCCTTGCGCAGCTGACGGAAGCCTTTATAGGTGAAATTGATGACCACTAATATGATGATGGCTAGGGCTATCAAGCCGAAAATGATGAGGCCGATGATGAATTTGAACATAACAGGTCTTTAGTTTGTTTTACTTTTCTTGGTTGTAATAATGGATAGGATAACATACCATGCGATGATGGCTGCAAGTCCGCTCACGCCCAGGAAGAGCAGCAGCGGTATGCACGAGAGGATGAAAATGTATTTTATCTCATTGCCCTTCCAGCCCCAGGTCTTGAACTTCAGGGCGAACATGGGTATTTCGGCAATAAGAAGCCAGCAGCTGATGAAGGTTCCAATAAGAACGAGATAGGGAAGTTGAGAATTGAGAGTTGAGAGTTGAGAGTTTGCTACCGCACTCCAGTTCTCCAAACCAACAATCAGTGATCCCCAGAAGAGGGCATTGGCAGGGGTAGGGAGCCCGATGAATCCTAAGGCCTGTCGCTCATCGAGGTTGAACTTAGCCAACCGGAGGGCAGAGAAGGCAGCCATGATGAAGGCAAGGAAGGGAAGAACGGGCCAATGGATATGGAACGTGCAAAGATAATTGAACACGATGGCTGAGGGCGCGAAGCCGAAAGTAATGTCGTCGGCCAGCGAATCAAGCTCTTTTCCGATAGGTGAGGAAACGTGCAACAGACGTGCTGTCATACCGTCAAAGAAATCGAACACCGCACCGATTACGATGAAAAGCAACGCCAGCCGGGCATCACCCATGAAGGCGAAATACGTTGCGATGCAGCCTGAAATGAGGTTGCAGCAGGTAATGGTATTGGGAATATGTTTCTTAATGCTCACTATTCACTTCATTTTTGCAATGACGGTCTGATCACCAGTTGTGGGCTGTCCCATAGTGACGCAGGCCTTGGCGGTCAGTGGCAGGAAGACATCCACACGCGAGCCTAGCTTGATAAAGCCCAGATGCTCGTCGATATAACACTCCTCACCCTCTTTGGCATAGGTCACGATGCGACGCGCCAGGGCACCTGCTATCTGGCGCACCAACACATCCTCGCCATCAGGCGTGGTAATCATGATGTCGGCATGCTCGTTCTCCTCGCTGGCCTTGGGGAGCCAGGCTTTGTGGTAGTTGCCATCCTGATGGTGGACAAACTTCACCTTGCCATCGATGGGGAACCAGTTGGCATGTACGTTCAGCGGACTCATGAAGATAGAGATCATCAGGCGCTTGTCGTGAAAGTACTCGTTTTCCTCAGCCTCTTCTACTACTACGATCTTGCCGTCGGCAGGCGCAACAACCAACTTATCCGTGTCACCGTTGTAATAGCGGATAGGGCAGCGATAGAAGTTCAGCGCCATGAGCCAGGCAGCGCCAAAGACGACGATGAAGATCCAGAAAGGTATGGTAGTGCTGAATGAATACCAGAGCAGATAGGCGATGCCAACAATGGCCAAAGCGCTCCATGTGAGTTCATGGGTACCTTCGCGATGAATCCTGATTTTCTTCAGTTTTTTGATTCTTTCTCCCATTATTTAATTAGGTGTCGTTATTAATTTGTGTGCAAAGGTACAACTTTTTAACGTAAGTTACAAATTTTTCTGCCATTTCTTTTGGTATTCTCAATAATTAGCCGTATCTTTGCCAACAGCCAATAGGGCTTTTTCTCTGAAAATATGGAAGATTTCATACATCTGCACGTACATACATATTATTCAATACTTGATGGACAGTCGAGTATTCAAAAGCTTGTAGACAAAGCTGTTAAGGACGGCATGCGGGGCATGGCCATCACCGATCACGGAGATATGTTCGGTATTAAAGAATTTCACGACATTTGCATGGGCGTGAACAAGACACGTAAGAAAGAGGGCCTCGAACCTTTCAAGCCCATCTTCGGATGTGAGATGTATGTAGCCCGTCGTGGTGACAAGAGTCTGCGTGAGACGAAGGAAGACCTCGGCGGCTATCACCTCATCGTGCTGGCCAAGAATGCCAATGGCTATAAGAACCTCATCAAACTTGTCAGCAACTCCTGGGTCGAAGGCTTCTATAACCGTCCGCGTACAGACCGTATGGAACTCGAGAAATACCATGAGGACCTGATAGTCTGTTCTGCCTGTATTGCCGGTGAGGTACCTGCGAAGATCCTGAAGGGTGATATCGCCGGTGCCCGTGAGGCGATAGAATGGCACAAGCGTCTCTGGGGTGATGACTACTATCTGGAACTGCAGCGTCATGAGGTGACCGATCCCCTTCAGAGAGCCAACCGCGAGACCTTCCCCCTGCAGCAACAGGCCAACAAGGTGCTTATCGAACTGGCAAAGGAATATGGTATCAAACTGGTGTGTACCAACGATGCCCATTTCGTGGATAAGGAGAATGCCGAAGCCCACGACCATCTGCTCTGTCTCTCTACGGGCAAGGATCTCGACGATCCCACCCGTATGCTCTATTCCAAGCAGGAGTGGTTTAAGACGCAGCAGGAGATGAACGATATCTTCAGCGATGTGCCTGAGGCCTTGTCGAACACCCTTGATATATTAAATAAGGTGGAGGTCTATAGCCTCGACAACGATCCCATCATGCCTTTCTTCCCCATTCCCGAGGATTTCGGAACAGAAGAAGAGTGGCGGCAGAAGTTCACGGAGCAGCAGCTCTATGATGAGTTCACTACCGATGAGAACGGTGAGAATCAGCTTTCGCCTGAAGAAGGTGAGAAGAAAATCAAGAAACTTGGTGGCTATGATAAGATTTATCGCATCAAGTTCGAGGCCGACTATCTGGCTAAGCTCGCCTACGAGGGTGCCAGACGCATTTATGGCGACCCACTCCCTACTGAGGTGTTGGAGCGTGTGAAGTTCGAACTCCATATCATGAAAACGATGGGCTTTCCGGGCTACTTCCTCATTGTGCAGGACTTCATCAACTCCGCCCGCGACGAATTAGGGGTGATGGTGGGTCCGGGACGTGGCTCTGCTGCTGGTAGTGTGGTGGCCTATTGTCTGGGTATCACGAAGATAGACCCTCTGAAATATGACCTGCTGTTTGAGCGTTTCCTCAATCCTGATCGTATCTCACTCCCTGATATCGATACCGACTTCGACGATGACGGACGAGGTAAAGTGCTGAAATGGGTGGAGGATAAGTATGGTCATGAGAACTGTGCCCATATCATTACCTATGCCACGATGGCCACGAAGAACTCCCTCAAGGATGTGGCCCGTGTCGAGAAGGTTCCTCTGAGCATTTCCAACGCTCTCTGTAAGGCTATCCCGGATCGTCTGCCAGATGGCCCAGACGGTAAGGCGACGAAGATGAACCTCGGCAATGCCATTAAGTATGTGCCGGAATTGCGCGAGGCGGAGGCTTCCTCGGATATGGCTCTCGCCAACACCATCAAATATGCCAAGATGCTCGAGGGCACCGTGAGAGGTACGGGTATCCACGCTTGTGGCTTCATTATCTGCCGTGACCCGATTTCTGATCATGTGCCTGTATCGACGGCAGATGACCCTGACTTCAAGGGTACCAAGACCAATTGCACACAGTATGACGGACACGTCATCGAGTCGACGGGCCTGATCAAGATGGACTTCCTGGGATTGAAGACCCTCTCGGAGTTGAAGGAAGCCTGCGCCAATATCAAACGTACACGGGGCATCGACATCGACCTCGATAAGATTCCCATCGACGATGCCAAGACCTACGAGCTCTATCAGCAGGGACGTACCGTCGGCACTTTCCAGTTTGAGTCGCAGGGCATGCAGAAATACCTGCGTGAACTCAAGCCCACCGTGTTCGAGGACCTCATTGCCATGAATGCCCTCTACCGTCCGGGACCTATGAGCTATATCCCGCAGTTCATCCGTCGTAAGCACGGCGAGGAGCCGATCACCTATGATATCCCCATTATGGAGAAATACTTGAAGGATACCTATGGCATTACGGTCTATCAGGAGCAGGTGATGTTGTTGTCGCGCCTTCTGGCCGACTTCACCCGTGGTGAGAGCGATGCCCTTCGTAAGGCGATGGGTAAGAAGAAGAAGGATATCGTCGACGCCATGAAGCCCAAGTTTATCGAGGGCGGCAAGAAGAACGGTCACGATCCGAAGATACTTGATAAGATCTGGGGCGACTGGGAAGCTTTTGCCTCCTACGCCTTTAATAAGTCGCATGCAGCCTGCTATTCGTGGGTAGCCTATCAGACGGCTTATATCAAGGCCAACTATCCTGCAGAGTTCATGGCTGCCATCATGAGCCGTCGTAGGGATCAGATAACGGAAATCACCAAACTCATGGACGAGTGTAAGGCAATGGGCATCGCTACGTTGGGACCCGATGTCAACGAATCGTACGAGAAGTTCGGTGTGAACCATCATGGCGAGATCCGTTTCGGTCTGGGTGCCATCAAGGGTATGGGCGATTCTGCAGCCCTCGCCATTATCGAGGAACGCGAGAAAAACGGCCCATACAAGAGCATCTACGACTTCGCCCAGCGTGTCAGCTTCTCATCCGTCAACCGTAAGGCCTTCGAGAGCTTGGCTCTGAGTGGCGGTTTCGACAGCTTCGGCATCCGTCGAGAGGACTATTTCGCCACGAATGCCAAAGGTGAGATGTTCCTTGATACGCTTGTACGTTATGGACAGAACTATCAGCAGGAAAAGACCGAGATGCAGAACTCGCTCTTCGGTGCCTTTGGCGAGGGGGTGGAGATTGCCCAGCCGCCTGTGCCAAAGAATGATGTGCGATGGAGCGATATCGAACGCCTGAATAAGGAGCGCGATCTGGTGGGTATCTATCTCTCTGCCCATCCGCTGGACGAATACAAGATCATTCTCGATAACCTCTGCAATGCCCGTTGTTCGGAACTGGCAGATAGGGGCGTTGCCCTCCGCGACCGCGAAGACGTTACGTTGGGAGGCATTGTGACAGCCGTACAGACCAGATACGGCAGAGATAACAAACAGTGGGGATTGGTGACGCTCGAGGACTTCGAGGGTTCTGGTGAACTGGCACTCTTCGGCGATGACTGGTTTAACCTGAGCGGCAAATTCTATATTGGTGCTTCGCTCTATATCACCGGTAAGATGATGCAACGTTTCCGTAACTCTGATCAGAAGGAACTGAAGATCCAGAATGTCGAGCTGCTGCAGTCGGTGAAGGAGAAGGCCATCGACAGCATTACCATCTCGCTGATTTCCGATGAGCTCGACGAGCAGATCGTAGCAGAGCTCAACGAACTGATAGCCGAGAATCCCGGCAAGACAAAGCTGTTTTTCCAGTTGCGCGATTCATTAGGCAAGCACCATGTGTTGTTGCGCTCACCTAACAGAGGTGTCGATGTGCGGCATACACTCGTCGATTATATTGAGAGTCATTCGAATGTAATGGATTATAAGATCAATTAATTATAGTATTAACACAATAAAAAGGAAAAGATTATGGAAGTAGTTATTTCATCTGAGAATTTCGAGAGCCTGAAGAATGGCGATAAGCCGTTAGTGGTTGATTTCTGGGCAACATGGTGCGGCCCCTGCCGTATGATTGGCCCTGTCATTTCGAAACTGGCTGAAAAGTACGACGGCAAGCTGGTTGTCGGCAAGTGCGACGTCGAGGATAACGAAGACCTGGCTGCTGAGTTCGGCATCCGCAACATCCCCACCATCCTTTTCTTCAAGGGAGGACAGATTGTTGACAAGGTGGTAGGTGCGCAAAGCGAAGCCAAGTTAGACGAGAAGTTCCAGTCAATACTCTAAACGATGGCAAGTATTGATGAAGAACTCCGTCTCGATGAGGAGGAGAACAGAAGGGAACTGGCGTTCATCCGCGAGCGTATCCCGTTTGATGCAAAGAAGCATTACAGCGACGAGACCATCCTGTATATGATTGACTTGATAGTAGATTACTACTATACGAGTGGCATTCTGGAGAGCGATGAGGAGGAAGTCGACATCGACCTTGAGGCGGTGTGCGACTATGTCTGCACTAAGGCAAAGGAGGATGGCGTCAAGAACCTCGACCCGGAATACGTGCTCTTCATCGTACAGGCAGATCTCGATTTCCAGGAACAGAACCTGTAGTTTCTAAAAACTAATTGTTCTTGTGCCGTCGGGGTTCTCGGTGATGTGAACCTTGACGGCATCTTCCGGCAACACCTCTTCTATCAGTTCTGGCCACTCTATCAGACAGAGTGCGCCTGAGTAGAAATAGTCCTCAAAGCCCATGTCGTAGACCTCTTCTAACTTCTTGATGCGATAGAAGTCGAAGTGGTAGACGACGGGGCGATGGGTGACGGGTGATGGCTGTCGGCTGATGGTGTATTCGTTCACGATGGCGAAGGTGGGCGAGGTGATGACATCCTCTACTCCCAGTTCCTCGCAGATGGCTTTGATAAATGTGGTCTTGCCGGCTCCCATCTTGCCGTAGAAGGCAAATACCGTACTCTCACCGATATGCTCGATAAACGTCCGCGCAGCCTCGCGGATATGCTCTAGATCTTGTATCTTAATCTCCATAACTCTTCACTTTTCACTCTTCACTTTTCATTTCTTTCTTCCTTTCATCGTGATCAGCGGTATGATCATTTCCTCCATCGAGATACCTCCGTGCTGGAACGTGTCGCGATAGTAGCTCACATAATAATTGTAGTTGTTGGGGTAGGCCAGGAAGGCGTCACCCGTAGCAAACACATAACTCGTCGAGAGATTGGGTGCAGGCAGTTGTGCCTTCTGCGGCTCGCGGATGGTGAACAGGCTCTTGTCGTCGTAGTTCAGGTTCTTACCCAGTTTGTAGCGCAGGTTAGTGTTCGTGTTCCTGTCGCCCACAATCTTCACAGGCTGTGTACAGCGGATGCTGCCGTGATCGGTGGTTACAATCACCTTGCAGCCCTCCTGTGCCAGTTGTCGGAAGAAATCGGCTATGACGGAGTGCCTGAACCATGAGAGGGTAATCGAGCGGTAGGCACTCTCGTTGTTGGCCAGCTCTCTCACCATCTTCGATTCCGTACGGGCATGACTCAGCATGTCGATGAAGTTGAATACCACCACGTTCAGGTCGTTCCTGTCGAGATTAGACATCTGCTGCATCAGCTTGTCGGCATCGGCAGAGTTGTTCACCTTGTGATATGAGAACGTGTTCTTCTTGCGATAGCGGTCCAGCTGTGTCTGGATGAGGGGCGCCTCGTTCAGGTTCTTGCCTTCCTCTTCGTCTTCGTCCACCCAAAGGTCAGGAAACATCTGGGCTATCTTGTTGGGCATCAAGCCTGAAAAGATGGCGTTGCGGGCATATTGGGTGGCAGTGGGCAGGATGCTGAAGTAGAGGTCTTCCTCTATGTCAAACTGCTTGTTGAGCTCCTGTGCGAGGATGCGCCACTGGTCATAGCGGAAATTGTCGAGCACCACCAGATACACCTTCTCACCTTCACTGAGCTGGGGAAATACCTTTGTCTTGAACACCTCTGGCGAGAGGACAGGACGGTCACCTTGTGGCATCGTGGGATTCAGCTGCGCCACCCAGTCGAGATAGTTCTTCTTGATGAACTTCGCGAAACCCAGGTTCGCCTCCTCCTTCTGCATACGGAGCATATCCGTCATTGAACTATCGGTCGAGCTCAGCTCCAGCTCCCAGTGTACGAGTTTCTTGTAGACCTCCACCCATTCCTGCCACGTCCTGCAGTCCATGATCTGCATGGCTATCTGCTGGAACTGCTGCTGATACTGCGTCTGCGTCACCTCCGTCTCGATTTCCTCGCGGTGGATGTTCTTCTTCAGTGTCAGCAGGATCTGGTTGGGGTTGACGGGCTTGATCAGGTAGTCGGCAATCTTCTGACCGATGGCCTGGTTCATGATGTCTTCCTCCTCACTCTTGGTCACCATCACCACAGGTAGGGCGGGGTGTATCTCCTTGATGCGCTGCAGGGTTTCCAGTCCGCTGAGGCCGGGCATCTGCTCGTCGAGCAACACCAGGTCGAAATGCCGTTCCCGGCAGAGGTCGATGGCGTCGGTACCGTTGCTCACTGTCATCACGTCATATCCCTTGCTCTCGAGGAAGAGCCGCTGTGCCCGCAACTGCTCTATCTCATCATCCACCCAAAGTAAATATCCGTTTATCATCACTATTCACTTTTCACTATTCTTTTAGTCGCTTCGCTTTGTAAAAGCGCTTACGCGATTACACTATTCACTTCTTACCAGAAGTCTTCGTCGAAATCGAAGTCCTTGGTCTGTTTCTTTTTCTTCTTGTTCTTCTGCTGAGGCTCCTCGTCATCGTCCTCGTCATCATCCCCATCGGGTGATGCCTTTTTGGTCGAGGGGATATCCTCAGGGTCGAGTATCTCGATATCCTCAGGCCGTATCAGCAGCTTGTCATCGCTCGTCTTCATCGGCACGAAGATATCCTCATAGAACTGCTCATAGTCGTCGTAGCTGAACTGTACACCCAGCAGCGGCAGGTTCACTTCGCTGATTACGAGACTGCGGCAAAGTGCGAGTTTCTCCGCCATCACCTCGTTGGCATATAACTGTCGGGCATACTGCAGGGCCTCGTCATAGCTCAGGAATCCGCTGATGAGCATGCGCTGCAGTCCCTGATCCTCATCGGTCGTGATCTCGAAGTTACGCACCAGGAAGTTGGTGAAGTTATAGCGTGCTATCTCGAAGAGCAGCTGGTTCTGGTCTACGCTGTCAGGCTCATAGATGAGCATGAAGATGAATTTCTGGTTGGGATCGGCACTCAGGGTATCGACCTTGGTGGAGTCGGCGGTGAGGGTGATGTCTCGTCGCGACCATACATCGCCGATGTCAAACTTTCCGCCGTGCAGCCTGCGACCCTCCTGCACACCTTTCACTATCATACCTGCCATCTCTGCCACCTCGCTCTTGGGATGTTTCTCCACCACTTCCTTCAACTGCTCCAGACATCCGTTGGCATCACCGTTGTTCAACCGGCTCAGACCGTCGATGAAGATGAACTTCGCACGGTGCTCACCCATCGGGAACCGGTCTGCCGAGATGCGGGCATTACCGGCCACCTCGTCAAACTGGTCTGCCTTGAAGGCGGCATAGGTGGCGGCGTAGAGCGAGTCCTCGATATGAGTGCCGAACCGGGCATTGTCGGCGTAGTAGGGATCGCTGAGCAGGGTAGTCCATTCACTCTCTGCGTGCTCAGCCTTCAGGTGCGAGAGACAGGCTTCGGCGATATCGTGCTTCCCCAGTCGCGAGTAGAGCAGGAAGAGGTGATACCAGGCATCGTCGAGGTTCTCGTATTCAGGATAGTCCTTCGTCAGCCTGAGCAGCTGTTTCTCGCTGAGCTTCAGATTGTCGAGCCTGTCCTTGAAGATGATACCCGATTGCAGCAAGGCCTCCTGGATGATTGCATGGCTTGCGGCCTTCTGGTCGTCGCTGAAGGGAATCTGCGCCAGATAGTATTCGCGGTTATGGGGATCGTTGGCGAGGGTGTCTGCGGGGGCAGCGGTCTGTGTGCTGTCTTTGGGGACTGCACCCTGGGCTGCCAGAGAGTCGGAAAGCTCAGCGTTTTCGGAGAGCTCGGAGCCCTCGGATTTCTCTTCGCCGCTAGCAGCCATATTCACCACTGTCTGGTTCAGTCGCTGCCAGTTGTCTGCATTCTGTCGCTGACCCCACTGACGCTGGAAAGTGGTCTTTCCCTGGCTTACTGCGGTGGGATTATAGAAATACCATGCACCGCCGGTCTGACCTTGGGTAGCAGGACGGTTCTGCTGCATGTTTCCCCGCTGACCCACGGCCTGATTCTTCTGCAGCTGACGCTCTACCTCTGCCATTTTCTCTGCATCGCGGGCCTCTTTCTCTTTGCGCTTCAGTTCCTTGATCACACGGTCGATGGCTTCCAGACGCTTGGCTTCAGGCATATCGGCCAGTTCCAGCAGCGAGTCCTGCAGATGGATGGCATCGGTGTGAGGCACGAGCTCGTCGAGCACTTTCGAGCGCTGAGACAGCTCCTCATAGTCCTTGCGGTCCTTATCCAACAGTCCGATGGCCTCGCCGTAGCAGCGCTGCGCATCGTTGTATCTCTCCAGCTGCCAGTACAGGTTGCCCAGGGTCAGCAGCAGCACACCTTTCTCGATGCCGCTGCGGGTGGCTTTCTCGTTGCCTTTCTCATAGGCGGCGATGGCCTTCATCGTATCGCGCTGCATCAAGTGGATATTACCCATGGCGTAATACACCTGGTCGAGGTAATCCTTGTTGTTGTCGTTCGACGCCATACGCTTCAGCCTGCTTATCATCGCCTTGGCATTACCCTTCGCCATCACCTCCGTCTGGGCGATGCGGGCATTGAATTCCAGTTCATAGCTTGGGTGACAGCCTACTACCTTACCGAAGGCACGCTCTGACTCGGCATTGTTGCCTAGTTCCTTCTGTATCTGTCCCATCAGGAACCACTCGCGGGCTTTCTGCTGATGACGGCGTTCGTGTTTGATCACCTTGCGCAGATAGGGCACCGCCTTTTGGTAGTCCTTCGTACGGATATAGTAGTCGGCATAGGTGTAGTCCCAGTCCTTCACGGTGCTGAAGTGCATCGAGTCGCGGCTCATGTTGCGGATCACGTCCTCGGCATCGTAGAGCCAGTCCAGCTCGAGATAGCATTTTGCGAGCCATGCTCTGGCCAGACCGTTCTCCTTCGGCTGTGTCTGATAGAGACGTGCCATATAGCTGAAGGTGGCGGCGGCCTCGTCGAAATCGCCCTTCTGGAACTGCGACTTGCCCAGCAGCATCCACGCTTTCCATAGGAATGGATTATACTCCTTGCGTCCCAGCCATTCTTTGTCCTTGTCGGTCTTCCGCTTGCCGCCCTTCCATTCGGGCTTGGCCTTGATGCTATGGCGGCGGATGTCCTTCTCAGCCTTCTCGATGGCACGGTCATACTGGCCCTTGCCGATGTCGCGGCTGGCCTTGTTGCCCACCATATAGAGGGGTATCTGCTCGGTATAGTTGTCGCGGTTGCCCTTTTCCTTCTCCAGATTACCTTCGATGAAGGCTTGCTTACCATTATAATAAATGTTATAGCGTGCGTTGAAGCTGTGCCACCAGCGGGTGCCGGCTGTGTTTTTCTGCGTAGAACAACCTGCCATCGTCAACAGGGCGATGGCGATGACAGTCAGTGTATAGGCAATTCTGCGCATCTTTTATAATTAAACCTCTTTAGAGGTTGTTTTATTGTGTGATGCAGCATCTTTTTGTCGTTTTTCCTCCAGAAGGCAGTGTATTTTGCAGTCGCCCTCCTGTGCAGCGGTACAGGTGGAGCAGTCGTGGCCCACTTCGATGGTGTCTTCTCCCTTGTCGAAATGGTTGGCTATCCAGGCAATCACCCCCAGCCCCACAATCAGCCCTACACAAACGATTGCAAACTCCATCTCCTCAAGGTAATCATAACTCTTAATTCTTCACTCTTCACTCTTCACTTCGATGCTGAATCCGGCATCTCTCAGGCTCTTCCAGAAGTGTGGATAGGATTTCGTCACCACTTGCGGATTGTTGATGATCAGGCTGCCCGACTTCATGGCGAAGGGTGCGAACGAGAGGGCCATGCGGTGGTCATTATAGGTGTCGATACCTTCTTCCATCGAGGGCTCGCAGCGCTCACCGTCCCAATAGAGCTCACAGTCGTTCACATCGTGCAGCACATAGCCCAGCTTCCGCATTTCACGCTTCATGGCCTCGATGCGGTCGGTCTCCTTGATTTTCAGCGTACCTAATCCCTTGAAATGGAAGGGGATATCCAGTGCGGCACAGGTCACGATCACCGTCTGTGCCAGGTCGGGTGAATTCACGAAATCGTATTCCAGCTTCGGCACACAGCGGCCGTTGCGCTTCAGCGTCACATTCTGCGGCTTGCCCGAGGTCTTCGACTGGAACACAGTCTTCACGCCCAGCAGACTGAAGATGTATTTTATCACCGAGTCGCCCTGTTTCGAGCCGTCTTTCAAGCCATTCAGCACCACCTGTGCCTCGCGGTCGTTGCTCAGGGCGAGTATCTCATACCAGTAGCTTGCTCCGCTCCAGTCGTTCTCTATCATGTAGTCGCGGTTCTCGTAGGGCTTTGGCTTCACGGTGATGGTGTCGGCAGAGGTCCAGTCTGCATCGGCACCGTATTCGCGCATCATCCACAGTGTCAGGTCGATGTAGGGACGGGAGATGATGTCACCCGTCAGTTTCAGTTCGAGACCTTTCTTCAGCACCGGACCAATCATCAGCAGGGCGGAGGTATACTGCGAGCTCACGTTGCCCTCGATCTCCAGTTCACCGCCTTCGATGCTTTGGCCTGTAATGCGGAGTGGGGGATAGCCCTCCTTGCCTTCGTAGCTGATTTCGGCACCTAGTTTCCTGAGGGCGTCAACCAGCAGTCCGATGGGGCGCTGCTTCATGCGCTCCGTACCCGTCAGTACATGCGTGCCACGCATCACACTCAGATAGGCCGTCAAGAATCGCATGGCCGTACCCGCAGCCTTGATGTTGATTTCTTCCGGCATATAGCGCAGGGCATTGAGTATCACCTGGGTGTCGTCGCAGTCGGAGAGGTTTTGTGGCAGCTGACGACCGCCGCTGAGCGCATAGATGATAAGCGCACGGTTGGAGATGCTCTTCGAGGCGGGCAGGCTCACCATGATCTGCTGTTGATGGGAAGCCTTGATAAGATATTGAGTCATTTTCCTGTTGTAGTCTTGATTTCGGGGTGCAAAGGTATACATTTTTATCCGTATAAGCAAATCTGACACCAAAAAAACACTTAAAAAACGAAAAAAGTCGCCGGAAAATTTGGTCAAACGGAAAAATGTGTGTACTTTTGCACCCGCGTTTCGGCCAAAGGGTCGGTGCTAAGCTTTAAAAGGATCGGGATTTAGCGCAGTTGGTAGCGCACACGTCTGGGGGGCGCGAGGTCGCTGGTTCGAGTCCAGTAATCCCGACTGAGAGAATCGCTAAGAGACTGATAATCAGTTACTTAGCGATTTTTCTTTTTCGTAATTCCCGTGGTATTCCCGTGATAATGGTTGTGAGAGCTCTTCAAGGTGAGGGCTGCTGTTATTTATCTTTGTCGTAAACAACCTCATTAACCATGTATTGCCCTGTCTTGCGACTGCCTACTCGTTTGACAAGTCCAACTGCCGTCAGGGCAGCTATACTACGCTTAATTGTAGAAAGACTGGGATTGTCAATTCCTTCCAACTTAGGTATAAGATCTGCGATGTCTTGGGCTTGCGCACCACCATTGCGCCTAATAACATGATAGACGCGTTGGTCACCAAGTGATAGTCGGCTGAGTGTCTGGGTAATTTCAGAAGGAACATCCTTGTTCAAGTCGTTTAACTCCTGCTGTATGATTGCAACCTTAGTATTATGCCTTTCTTGACGTTGCAATTCTTTTTCACGAGCAAACAATCTCTCATCCTTTGTTGAGATACTTTGCTCTATAGTTGTCGTAGTCTCTTGTGCATTCCCCTTCTTTATATTATTAAAGGTAGGAGGAATGATTTCCACGTCATCAACTTTGAAAGATATGTTATTCTTGAAATCTGCTTTAAACATACTACTATACATAATCTGCTCAAGCAAATTCTTCTGACGCTCTACAGTGGGATTAATCCGATGGGGCATGAGGTGAATCTTTCCATTGTCAACACAGAATACCCCAATGAACTCATTGTTGTATGCGCGATTGATTGCGTCAGCAACAAGTCCTTCAGGAACTCCTATGAAGAAGAAATCTGTATAGCCGATATAATGCTCCATATTATCATCGTTCATCAAGTCGTTCTTATTGTTCTTTAGTTTGATACCGACAGTATAAACCTGCTTCTTATTAAGAGCCGCTTGGTTTGGCTCAACGAAGAACACACAGTCGAAACGATAGTGATCTGGATCAGGCTCGTTGAACCTCGTCAGTCGGCCAGTATACTCCCTGACGGTCACCTCATCGAAGATGCGGTAATGTATGAAGTCGTAGCTACCATACTTGGCAGAAATCTTTACAGTGAAGTCGTATATACTCACGGTCAGATTCTTGACGAATATCTTACCAGGTTCTCCGGCCAGACTATCTTTCAGATTCTCATAAGTCATATCTTAACCTCCTATGATATTTAATATGTCAGAATTATGAGTTATTATATTCGTTGACAAAGGTACAAATATAATTTTAATGTATCATGATTGTGAGTCATAATATTTGTTAATGTGCCAGAATTGTGATGCGTTAAGTGAACGGGACGGGAAAGCTTTATGACCGGATCATGATAGCGGACTTTTCTAATGCGTCATAATTTCGAATCGTTATAATGACGGAGAGGGCATGACCAGCCGACGTTTAACGTTCGTCTGGCGGCTCTATCGAGCAGCCCTCTCTAACCCCCCTTATGGTCGCTCTAAGGTGCTGAACGCTTCGGGACAGTATTCCGAACCCTGACTATTAGTCCTTGCCGTCTGTTAAAGATATCTAAGAAAGTGAAGATATCCCAGCAGAAACTTGTACGTCTCAGAAAGAATCCGTAACTTTGTCGCGGGAAAGAGGACTTTCAAGATAATCCCTGAACCTAATAAGGGATTTTCTCGAAATTTGCTAAGCAAATTCACTCAAAATCCCCATTAGGCCATGGGGTTTCACCCCATTGGATGCCCCAACAGGGAGTGGGTTTCTCCCTGCACCCTCCGCTCAGGACGCAGCCCTGAGAACCCGCCCAGGGCTGCTCGCCCTATGGAACCTCGCAAGGGGGTGACCCTCCCCCTTGACCGCCCCGCTCAGAGGCATCTGCCTCTAAGAACTCTGACCAGGTGAATCCCTGGACCCGATAAGTAAATTGTTTCGTTTTTAAATATTAGTATTATGGCAAAAGGAGTAGCACATGCCGGTAAAGGCAAAAGTCTCTCGGCTGGAAATGCAATAGAAAACGAGAGACTGGAATGGGATGAGGACTCGTACAGACTTAAGAACGAGAATCCCATCAACAATTATGACTGGTCACGTCATGCTTTGAACTTTGAAGTGATCAATGGAGAGATAAAGCCTCTGGGAAGCCAGGAGGTTCATCTATATGACCGTTACCAGAATGTATTGAAAAATATTGACTTCAAGGAGTACAAGGCTGGAGCGTCTAATCAACAGAATGCATACGTCGAGCTTATCCTGTCGGGCAGTACTGAATTGATGCAGCAGCTGGCTTTCGGTAGTCAAGAGGTTAATTACGAGCGCAACCCATCGACCTGGCATAACTGGAATGTCACTCGAGAGAAGGCCATTGAGCAATGGGCTGTTGACAGTTATAACTTCGCGTGCAAGATGTATGGCAAGGAGAATGTCATCGGCTTTGAGGTTCATCTCGACGAAACCGAACCGCATGCGCACGTCAACATTGTACCCGTTGCCATGATGAAGCAACGTGGCAACGTTGGCGGCTATGTCAAGATTGATGCTGACGGCAACGACGTAAGATACACAAAAGGAAAGCATATCGGTGAGTTGGTTAAGCTGCCGCAGGGCAAGTACGATGCGCTGCCGGAAGAGAAGAAACGGCAGTATCGTCCGGCAGTGCGCGGGATGGTTCGCACCATCAGCTTTGCCACATTCTTCGGGAGTACCAAGAAGGAACGAAGCGAGAAGATGTCGGAACTGCATGATAAGTATTACGAACACGTAGGCTCCAAATGGGGGCTGGAGCGTGGTGATGTCTGGAAGCTTCTTGACCCAGAAGAACGCCGGAAGCGTAAGCGTCTCACTAAGCAACAGGCTCACGAGAAAAAGATGGCGGAAGAAGCGAAGGCTAAAGCCCAAAAAGAAGCGAAGGAGGCTAACGAAATAAGAGACGCTGCCGTCAGAGAAAAAGATGCTGTCATCAAGGAGAAGGACGCTGTCATCAAGGAGAAGGACGCTGCCGTCAAGGAAAAGGACGAGGCGCTGAGACTGCGAGACACTGCCATCGACAAGACAGTAGAACAGCAGGGCATCATTGATCGTCAGCAAGTCTCCATTTCATCAAACAGAAGGGAAATAGACAAGCTGAAGCAGGAGAAAGAGGAAGTTCAGAAGGAGGTGGATGTTTTGCGGTCGGTCACCTTAACCCCGTACCAGAGTGTGGAGAGATATGTCAAGGCCCTGCAAGATATCACCTTTACCATACCATCCGACGTGATTGAAAAGCTGTCCTCGCCTCTGAAGAACCATCCTCGGATTACCTCGGTCAATCCTCCATTAACAGTGCAGGAACTGGAAGCCATAGCAATGAGAGAGATAGACAAGGTTTATGATGAAAAAACCTTTGTTACATACAACAGCACAATACAGAAGAGGGTCAAGGCCATATTGACGGATAAGCAGACCATATTGTTCAGTGTCGTTGGCAATGCTCAGAAACGAGCCATAGCAGATGCTAACAGGGAATTATATAAGGACATTAAGAAGCGGTTGGCAGAATCCGAGACAAAAGTTCTCAAATATAACGAACTCGAAAAAGCGGGCATCAATAAAACTTCATACGAGCACGTCGTTAAAGAGAGAGACGAAGCACAAGAAGCGGCAAAGCGTATGCCTGAGACAGAGAGAATGCTCGAATTTGCCTGGCCAGGTGTTACCAAGGCGAAGAACATCCTCGTCGATCCAACTCTTGACAAGAACTACATGACCAATGAACAGAAGAAAGATATTCTGAACACGCTCAGGAAAGACCCGAAGAATCGACTGGATGATATTAAGAACCTGCTCAGCTATGCCTGTTCGTTCCGGGATATTCCTGTAGCCACCAGAGCCGAAGCCATTGAGCTGGCCACAGAAAGCATCATCAAACACATAGCCGAACAAGGATACGACCTCATAAAGGAGGCTACATCCATGATGGGCTCTGTCGCTCAGGAATTGGAAATGGCCGTTGCCGATGCAGCATCAAGAGCCGCGTCTGCAGCAGTGTGTCTCATCTTTGGCTATCTTGACGGGGCCACGACAGTATCAACTGGCTGTGGAGGCGGAGGAGAAAGCAACGAACTTCCCAAAAAGAAGGACGACGAGGATGAAAAGAAGTTCAGGGCGAGATGTTTAAGCACGGCTGTCGGTATGATGAAGCCGAAGCGGAGGTCGCAGGGTATAAAATTCCATTAGGCATAGCTATACTTGGTTCGTCGCTGCCGCAAGAGGCGAATGCGAGGGCGGCAATCAGGAGGAAGAGAAGTTTTGCTTTGTTCATCCAGTGATTAACTGTTTTCAGAAACTTGCTTCTGCATCGCCTCGCTGGAAATTCACCCAACCGTCTTCGTCCTTGGCATAATAGCCTTGGAAACGGAGCGTAGTCTTATCGGCATAGTCGAATGTGGCAACGTAGGAGTAGGCCATGTATTTTCGCTCTTCGTCGTACTTTGCTTCCAGTTGCAGACAGTTTCGTTTCGTGCTGCCTTCGCCCTCTGGGTTCCAGTATCTTAGCTGCCATGTTCCTGTAAATGTGCCGTTCATCGGGCCTTCCTCATCTCCCCAGCCTGTGGGCTGACCTGCATTCTGCCAATCTGTGTATTGCTCCTTGCCGTCGATAGTGACCAACTCGCGGCACTGCCATTTGCGAAAGCCAGTAAACGTTCCATCATCCTTGAAGGTCAGCCGCTCGAAATACCGATGCCGCTCTCCGATTTTCTCGTAGTGCCATGTGCCGACCATGAGCGGCCCGTACTGCTCATTTAGCTGCACAGTCTTTTCGTGTGCCTCCGGGTCGGTATACCTTGGTTCGTCGCTGCTGCAAGAGGCGAGGGAGAAAGCAGCAAGCATCATAAAAGCGATTCTCCAAATCTTCTTTGTTTTCATTTGTTTCGTTACTATATCTTGATTTGCATTTTGATGATTATATTTCTTGGTCGTATGGTGAAGGAATACAAAGATTCTGAGAGGGAGCCGAAGGATGTGTAGCGATAGTCGGTTTCGTCGAGGAGATTGGTGGCGGCAAGAGAGATGTCAACGCTTTTGGAAAGGAGCCAGCGGACAGAGGCATCAAGGAAAATGATGCTGGCGGTCTGGCCGGTGGAAAAGCGCGTGTAGTAATGCTCTGCGCCGAAAGCAATATGCCATTGGTCAGTAGGCAGGAGTGTAACGGAGAGGTTTTGGCGCAGTGCACTGTGGATGGCCTTTACTGCATCGACCTTGTATTGGTTGTTAGTGTAAGTCAGTCGATAGTCAGAGGAGAGCCAGCGCGTGAATTTGCCAGTGAATTTGGGCGCAAGGGTGATGAAGGTGGAGGTGTTAGGCTGTTCCACGTTCTGACGCATCATCCTGGCGCTGGAGTGCCCGAAAGACGCATCAATGCCTACGGTGATTTTGGCTGACCATAGACCTTTGCTGATGCCGCCATTGAGTTGAGTGATGGAAATATTGTTTCCACAGGCAACAAAAGCAGTAAGAATGCGGTCGCCGATGAACAGCTGGTTTTGCATCAGGAGCTGATAGTCCTGTTCGTATTTGGCTGAGAGATTGGCAAAGAGCGAGGTGATGGGGTTTCGATAACGAAGCCTAACGAAAGCCGAACGTTGCCGTATGCTTTCTGTGGATGGTGTCTGAAAAGTGAGGTTTCGGAAGTCAGACATAATGACGGTTTGCGTATAACTGCTTGGCGCGACTGGCTGGAGACTGTAATTGAGATAAGCAGAGAGCTCGGTCTTGGCCGTGAGTTGGTGGCGAACATAGACCATTGGCGAGATGGACATAAAGTGTTTTTCCGTAGAGGTATCGGCCAGTCGGTCTGCCACATGATAATAATAGTAGCTAATGGGCAGTGAGAACGTAAGCCACCAGCGACGGTGCTGATAACGGGCTTCGGGCGAGGCGTAAGTTTTGAGGACGGTGAAGTTTCGACGGCCCTTCAAAGGATAGTCGGGCAGCATGAGACCACTGAGAGTACTTTGGAAACGATGCAGATTGAGGTCGATGCCGCCACGGGCGTAGAAAGACCAACGACGCAGAAGCCAGCCATAGCGGGCTTCAGTAATAGAACGGAAGTCGTCGGTGGTGAGGTCTTGCAGAACACTGCCGGCAGTAAGCGAATGGGGCCGATGTGTGTAACGGTTGTACGACGAGATAGTCAGCAGATGGCTGTCGAGGCGGCGAACTAGTTGCAAATCGTTGGTGATGTCAAGGGATGGGAGGTCGGACTGTTGCCGCAACGTTTGCGTACCGCTGACGGCAGACGTAGCATGATTCCACTGGGCATCCACGCTGAGATTGTCCTTCAGGTAGTTATTGCGCCGGTTCAGTTGCAGCGACCATTCGCCGTTTAGTTGGTGTTCGCGGCTGCGCATAGTGTTCTGCTCTAAGAACGAGGGGATGTTCTTGTCGAAATAGCGAGTGGTGCAGGAATTGGTGAAATCCAAGCGGTCAGCTTGATAGGTGGCATTCAGTTTGACATCAACACCATCGGCCACATGGCGAGCATTGCTCGACTGTGCCAGAAACGAAAGATTGTCGCGGGTGCGCAGTTCGTCGAGCGGCGCAGAGGTGGTGCCGATAGCGATATAGTCAGGCCACGGATTGTCATTATAGCCACTGCTGAGGGAGGTGTAATCAGTATGCCGCTGGCTCTGGCTGTTGGGATTCCATCCCGTGTCGTTCAGTCGCAGTGTTTCCATGTTCTGCCATTTCTTGGCAATGCGCATGGCAAACACGGATGCGTCGTAGAGCAGAGGCTCGGCACCTATGCCGCCATTCAGAATGCCAATCCAGCGGGCACGGGCAGCTTCTTTAAGTTTGATGTTCAGTCCTGCTTGTTGTGAGAACTCCAGTCCTTCAAGCACCTTTATGGGCTGATGGTTCTCCATAATCTCCACGCTGGCCACATCGTCAGGGGAAATGTTGTTGGTGGCCACGCCGTAGCGGTCGTTCACGAAGTCAGAGCCGTCGATATAGAACTTGTTGATAGGCTCGCCGTTGTATTTGATGCCTCCGTCCTCGGCCACCTCCACACCCGGCAAGCGACGTAGCACGTCGGCCATGTTGCGGTCTTGCTTTTGCACCCACTTACTCATGGAATATACCAGTGTGTCGCTTTTCTGTATAATGTCGGGAGCCTTAATGATAACGTCTTTCAGTTGTGTGGCCTCCGGCTTCATCTTGATGTGCATCGGGCTTTCGGTAACATCTACCACGATACTACGATAGCCCATTGACTGCACACGAATTTGTCGTGCTTCGCCCTTTAAGGAGAAACGCCCGTCATTGGTGGTAAAAGTGTAGTTTTTGCCGCCTACGGCCTGCACGATGGCACCTACCACAGGCTCGCCACTTTCCTCGTCGGTCACGGAGCCAACGAGAGTCTTGACCTGTGGTCGAGACTTGTCGCGACTCGGCCATTCGGAAGCAAGCTCCCGATGGCTCTCGCTGCTCCAAGCCTTCACCTGTCCGTAGCAGAGGGGCAGATGAAGGTACACGTATAATATTAGGATGGCGAGTCGTTTCATCAGATATTACTTCCAGTCGCGTTCGATGTAGTCGTATTTCAAGGTTCGTGGTTGAGTGATGTCTGTACGAGGTTGGCCGTCGGCACCCACCACATTCACGTTGACACCATTTACATTCATCATATACGTGAAGGGATCGGTGTCAAACCTTAATTTAGTGGCATAGAATTTGGGGCGAGTGGTCTTGTTGAACGGCACTTCGGGGATGGTGATGGCTCGGTCGGCTTTGGAGTTTATGCCCACACAGGTAAATTCATACTGATGCCCCTCGTCATAGACTTGCATGATGAACCCCGGCAGGCCACCAAACTTCCACGGTCCATCGGCAACAGGCACAGAGTCTGTATAGAATGCCGTCCACCGTCGGCCACGGAAGTCACACACAGCACTCTTACATTCATAGCCCAATATCTCACACGTCTCGTCAGTCAGCGTCCATTCCTGCACGGGTATGTCCTCTTCGTAAAGGAACCAGTCTGTGGAAACCTTATCGATGACGGTGAAGCGCCCCTGCGGATAGTTCTTGAAGATGCTAAACGTCTCGCCACCTATGTAACTGTCTGGGTTAGCCCGGATTTGTTCAGCTGTTGAGACGCGAATAAGTGAATCAATCTGCATGGCTCGGAAACTCGTGAACTTCGACATACCATAAGTCACTTGCAGTGTCATTCGGT
>JAEEGI010003033.1_pt1 | contig 40400 bp, 27 predicted proteins | sample 8958751 | NCBI WGS metagenome assembly JAEEGI01 (sample SAMN16246545, study PRJNA631951) | gut metagenome | biome: gut microbiome; feature: rumen; material: KS-attached | host: Bos | place: Iran: Karaj | collected 2018-10 | reverse complement strand
CCTTTACTCTTTTGATGCTAATCGTACTTTTGCCCAAGGCTAAGCCCACGATGGTGGCTGTGTGCTGGCCGCCCTTGACATTACCTTCTATATACACGTCTCTCACCGTGACATCCTTCACCATGGGGAATATGGCTGCATAGTCTTGTTCGCCCCAGTCGATATTAAGGGTCACCGTATGACCGTTGCCATGGAAGGTTCCGCGATAGGGCCAGTTACTCAAGCCCACGGGCTCCGAGACAGTAATATCGGCATCCAAGATAGCATTGACATCCTTGGCACCGGCAGCCTTTTTCACCAGTTCCCTAAACTTCAGCCAGTCGTCATTGCTGCGCACCACATAGTAGCTCTTGTCTTCTAAATTGACCTTATCCAATTCGCTCTCATCGGCTGCCCATGCTCCCTGTGGCATGAACATGCCCACGGTCATCACAACCATGATGGCCGCCATGTGCAGTAGCCGCAGGCAGGAACTTGTGCTACCCTTCGGCACTTGCTTAGTCTGTGTGTTCGTATTCATATCTGTTTTCAGTTTTTATTTTTTTATAAAAAAATACCATATCGCTTGCAAATATACAAAAAAATGTCATAATCCATAACAATTCAACAAAAAAACATGGAAAAATTACAAAAAAACATCTTGGTTTCACCCTTTTCATCAAAAGGAACTACCATCACGATGAAATGGGGAAAAATGAGCCTTATTTAGACAATCGAGCCTCCAAAACTTTCAAAAAATTCAGCAAACAGTCAAGGGGATGAAAATTCGCGAGTTTTGGGCAGTTCTGTAACTCACTGTGGCACAGTAAGATACAGAAATAACGCATTCGTAACACACTCTGATACAGACAATTAGCGCGATTTAGGCGCTTTCACACAGAGATCTTGGATAGATCATCGCACGATTTAGGTTAGATCGCTCAGCGAAATAACCTAAATCATGATTTGAAATGCCCAAGATCGCATCGTGATTTTGGCGCAAACCTGGTGCAGTTTTGCCGAAAAAGGGTGATTATCCAACTGTCATTTCAAAGGAAAATGGTCAAAACAGGAGCGGAAAAACGGCAAAAATACAACAAAGAGAACAGTCTGTTCTGAAAAAGAACACCCGAAACCGGCTACAAACCGCCCGAAAAAGTGTTAAAAAAACCTACTTTGCCACTTTTTCACGTTCATTTTTTGAGCGCCTTATTTAGACAGAGGGGAGCTGGGACTGGCGGGGTTAGGAAAGAAATTATCATAATTACCATAATTTCTTCTGTTTTTTCTGCTTGGGTTAGAAAAGAAAATTATGCTAATTATGATAATTTCTGTCCGAAACGATCTTTTCCCCGTTTCGTTCTTACCAACCGAACAGGTCGGCGTGGGTGCCCGTCTCAAGAAATAATAACGTCAGCTCACGGTCGTGCTGCTCCCACGTCATCAGCCAGTTCGGTTGGATGTGACACTCCCATTGCCCCTTCCGGTCGCCCTTCAGCGGATGAGGGTGGTATCGGTCTGGAAGCTTGCCTGTAGCCTTGAGCAAGTCCATCGCGTCGGTGATGAGCTTCATGTCAAGCCCCCGTTTGATGCAATGTCGGAAGTCTTTCTTGAATTGGTTCGTAATAATGACGGTATATTCCATAGCCTATAATCCCATTTCTTTATAGAAATCTTCCAGAGCAGCATATTCGGTCACCCGTCCGTGCTTTATGTCATCCATTGCGGCCTTGTAACCGGCAGTCTGCGTGATGTCCTCAGTTCTCGATGGCGTCTTCTGCACCTTTACCGATGTCACGCCCATCAGCATCTTGCAGGCCTGCTTCACTTTCGACACGAGACTCTCGTCCTGTACTTGTAATACGATTATTGCCATAATTTTTCTCTCCGTTTATATACTCTTTGCGTGCAAAGATATAACATCTTCGCGAAACTGCAAAGTGATTGCGACAATTTTTGCTGCACCGATGCCCAGTTTTGCGGTGACCGGCAATAAGTGTCAGGCGCACACAAAATCAAAAACCCCTCAACATCACCGAAAGGATGTTGAGGGGCATTTTTTTGCCATACAGCTTGTTTACATCATTGCTGTGAGGAAGTTCTCGTAGCCCAGCTTCTCGATGTAGTTCAGGTACTGAGCCTCCCAGGCCATGTGGTCCTTCTCGCCGTCAATCCACTTCTGAATGAGCTTCTGCGTGGGATAGTCGTCAGCGAAGGCGGCTGCCAGTTCGCTCAGCTGTTGAATAGCGGTGGGCTGGTAGTCTGACTCAATCTGCTGCTTGGGGTCATCGTAGAAGGGGAACTCGATGGTCTTCATTGCCTCCTGAAGGTCAGCGGGCTTGCAGCCGAGCTCTACCAGACGGTTCAGCACTTCCTCTGCCTCGTCCCACTCTTCCTCAGCCTCTTCCTTCCACTTGTCGGCCAGCTTGTTCCAGCCCTGCAGACGGCAGTATGCCGAGAATGCGAAATGTTGCTTACTGTTTCCAAACCATACAGCGCCTAACTGGGCAAACTGCTTCAATGCTTCTTCCTTTGTCATGATTCTTTAATTTTTTATGTTAATGAAACTTTGTTTGTATAACTCTATTCGTATTTTGTGAATTGGTATTTTGCCCTTAGTTCAGCTTTCTTTTCGTCGGTCTGACTGTTGAAGTAGCTTTTCCATCCTGGGCAGAAGTTGATGTGCCAGCGCCAGAAACGACCCATCAGCGACTTTGGGTTCTTATCGTAATTGGCCCTTAGTTTGCAATTTTCACATTGATGTGCCATAATTTATACTTTTTTCTTTTTAAATTCGTAACTGGTGCAAAGGTAAGAAGAATATTTTATATCGCAAGCGATTTATTCAAAACATTAAGGTTGTTTAACAATATATCGCCTACGATATTTCTTGTTCGGATGATGCTCAGACGGTAGATGTTACGTTATCTTACTTACTGAAGGATTCACATTCAGAGAATCTTGCATTTCTGTTTGCGAATCAGCATCTTGGGCCTGATTTGTTGTGCGTGTAGATGTTCAGCAGATAGTGCCTTGCCGTCCTTATAACCGAATGACGTACATCGAAGACCCAGTACTTTGTCGATAACCGGACCTACAAAATTGTACATCATTTGGAATTATTGGTGTCCGCTAAAACTTCTGCTATCACGTGCGCGTATATGCGTGCATGACGATGGCGAAAAAAATTCTCACGCTCGGCAGAAATAACATATTTTCTGCTCTCGCTTAATCGAAATTTTGTACCTTTGCATTGTGAAGCCCTAAACAACGAGGATTATGGAATTAATAGTAGAGAGAACACCTCAACGGATTACCGTTAGCATGAGTACCCGACGATGGAACAGGATTCAGAAACTGGAGCAGGCCTACAAACTGGCCCGGACCATCAACCGCGGCATGAAGCAGGCTGAGACCGCACCGGCCATGACGGTGGAGCAGGCCATGAAGCACCTCGATGAACTATGATAAGGGAGATACGCTTTTCCGAGGAGTTCGACCGTGCCTTTAAACGCCTGAAGAAACGCTACCGCTCACTGCCCGATGACGTCAAGAAGTTGCTGGAATCGCTCGTGGAGAATCCCGAGCAAGGCGTGGAACTGTACAACGGGATGCGCAAAGTGCGTATCAGCTTCGCCTCCAAGGCTAGTGGCAAGCGCGGCGGTGGCAGGGTCATCATCCAACTTGCAGTGACAGAAGACTGCCTCACTTTTGTCTATCCGTTCCCCTCTCCCCCACGAGAGAGGCTGGGATGGTTTTTAAAAAAAGTTCAAAGCGTCAAAGTTGGGTTAAGGACTGAAGCAGTGGGGGATGGCGGTCAACAGAAAAACTGGAGGGCGCTTCGCAGCGGCCTCCAGTGTTCCCGGGTGTTTTTATGAAAAAATAGACTACTGATATAATTTCCGACCTGTTACGGTTGAAAAAGTTTGCAAAACATCTGTTTCATCTGTTTTTTATCTGCTTCGCTTTTAAGTGGTTGATTTATAGTGCGTTGTAAGTGTGAAACAGATGAAACAGATGTTTTACAAACTTTTTTCCATATAGAGTGTAGTATGTCAGTTGATGATGTCAGCAAGCAGTTTTTGCCATCTTGAATCATTCACTTCATGCCGCAGGCAAGATCATGCTGAGTTTTAGGATAAATCATACGATGGTTTAGTGGCTATATCACGTCACGATTTAGGCTATATCATGTCACGATTTAGGATAGATTGCATCATGATTTAGCCTGAAATGAATCATCGAAAGCAGGCAGTTCGTCAACGTTGAAGCGTAGGCAGATCTCCCGTGCGAGTCAGCGTGAAATCTACGGCTGAGAACCATTTCGAGCGGCAGGGATGATCTGTAAACGTGGCATCATTTGATACACCGTAGGCAATGGAGTCGTTCTGGGTGACCACGATGTTGTCGATTGTAATGGTGGACCATCCGTAGCCTTTGCCGTCTTTTCCGGCAATGATCTTGTCGCAGAGCTCCTGTTTCCATTTCGGCTCCTGGCCTATTTCCACCAGCGAGTCGAGTTCGGACTTTGTGCGTCTGTAGTGCTCAATGAGTTCGCCGCCTTCGTCGCCATACGGTGGAATCTCTGCCAACTGTTTATTGTCACCCACGGCATAGATATAGCAGCCTCGACCCTCTGCCCGGCCATTGCACACCAGTTTGTAAACACCCGGTACCACCTTTTGTTTGTGTTCCACCTGATAGACGTGGCGGCAGTCCCTGTCGTAAGAATCGAGAAAGCGTATGTTCTCATCGCCAGTGAAGTAGAGACCGCTCCATGTGTAGTGATGGCAATTCTCGTGCTTCACCACTGTCCACTCACCTTGCTTCAGGTAGTCGATGTCTCTTTCTTCCATGACTATCCCCTGATAGGTGTGAGTGCGGTAATACTCTTCCGTGTAATGCTCTTGTACTAAATCCTGCAAGTAGATCATGGCAGGGATGAACGAGCAGAAAGAAGCCAGCCAGAGTGCAATCCACACGATGCGCTGAGCCATGCCCATAGGCTGTGTCTTGCCCGACTTGGTGAGCAGCATGTGCGCAATGGCATAGATGGGAATGAGCAAAATGAGCAGCAGACCCACGACGAAGAGAACAACCACCCACGGGTGTATGGCAAACAACTCAGGCAGATTCAGTTCTCCCAGGTTGAAAGGCAAACTGTTGAGGCTGGCTGTAGGCACCGTGAAAATAGTGATGAATGACACGACTATGACTACCGCGCAAATGACGAGAGCAAAGCCGGATAGGAAGGCGATGCCGAGGAAGAAGCCCATGCATATCTTCAGCAGGAAAGAGAAAATGCGGTGGAGTAGTCCGTAGCTCTGTGGCTGCTTGTTCTCTATGACCACGCCTGCCAGGTTCTGCGGTGTCACAGGCTTATTCTGCATCTGTAACACTTGTTCGGGTGTGCGTGCCTCGGGTATGACCAGCGCCAGAATGATGTAGGCTATGAGTCCGGAGCCGTAGAAGAAAGTAAGCAGCACTGTGGCAATGCGCAGAATGGTGGGGTCGATGCCAAACGAGCAGGCCAGCCCTGAGAGCACACCTGCCAGCATCTTGTCGTTAGGATTGCGATAGAACTTGCGGTGGGTCACTTCTTGCAATATAGACTGGGCATATTCGGCCCCTTTGTGTCCTTCGGTTGAGGCACTTTCGCCATTGTTTCCAATGGCTTCGTCCATCTGCTCAGGCTGGCCAATCTGACTGATTATGCCGCGAATATGGTCAATAGTAATGGCCGCGTTGCCTTGAGCTTTAAGTTCGTCTAACAGTTCGGCAATGCGTGACTCTATATCGTCGGCAATTTCCTCACCGCCTTCCATGTGCTTGAAATGGCTGCGTAGCGAGTTGGTGTACTGGTGAAGCATGTCGTAGGCATCCTCGTCAATCTGGAAGAGGCGACCGCAAAGGTTGATGGTAATATTCTTTTTCATTTTATTTGAGTGGGGTTAAAGGTGGAATTCAGGGTTTAGGCTTTTCAGATAAGTCACTGTGGCGGCAAGCTCGCCCCATGCGGCATTGAGCCCTTCCAGGAACTGTTCGCCCTCAGGGCTCAGTGCGTAGTACTTGCGGGGTGGTCCTTGTGTTGACTCTTGCCACTCGTATTTTAGCAGTCCGTCGTTTTTCAGTCGGGTGAGTAAGGGGTAGAGCGTGCCTTCCACCACGAGCAGTTCAGCCTGTTTTAGTTGTTGGATGATGTCGCTGGCATACGAGGGGCGTTGCTTCAGCAACAGCAGCACGCAGTACTCTAACATGCCTTTGCGCATCTGTGATTTCGCGTTTTCAATGTTCATGATTTGCTCTTTTTATAGTTTGATGGTGCAAATATAGGTAAAATATAAGTACCTTGCAATACAAAGTACTGTAAAAACCACAGAATTTAACGTTCTTAAACATTAAAAAACTGTTTACACCTCTTTATTAATAGGGGGTGTAAACAGTTATAGGGAGCAAGATTGAATGCTGAAAAAAAGGCAGTTTATGCTCTTTTTAGGGAAGAAACACTGTGTGGGGAGTGGTTTCGGGATGCTCCATGAGGTCGATGAGCACGTTCTCGCGCTTGCCGTTGGCAATGATGACGCGGATGCCGGCTTGCTGAATCTTCGAGGCTGTGGCATACTTCGACTGCATGCCGCCCCGACCAGCGGAGCTCTTCTCGGTCTGAATGTACTGAGAAAGGTCGGTGCCGGGAGCCACTTCGTGAATGAGTTTCGAAGCGGGATCGTCAGGATGCCCCGTGTAAATGCCGTCGATGTTGGAGAGCAGTACGAGCGTGTCGGCCTGCATCATCTGGGCGATGAGGCCTGATAGCTCATCGTTGTCGGTAAACATTAGCTCAGTGACCGACACCGTGTCGTTCTCATTGACAATGGGCAGTACACCGTTTTCCAGCATCACGCGCATGCACTGTTGCTGATTGCGGTACTGTTCGCCTGCCTGAAAGTTCTCCTTCATCGTGAGCACTTGCCCTACGTGGATGTGATACTCGCGGAAGAGGTCGTAGTAGAGGCCGATGAGTTTGGCCTGTCCGAGAGCTGAGAAGAGCTGCCGCTGCTCCACAGAGTCGAGCTCATGGGTGGCTTTCAGTTCGCGGCGACCGCAGGCCACAGCTCCCGATGATACCAGTATTACCTCGCAGTCCTGCTGTCGGAGCCAGGCTATCTGATCGACCAGTGCCGACATGCGGGTCACGTCGAGTCGTCCGTCTGGACGTGTCAGGGCGTTGGAGCCTATCTTGACAACGATGCGCTTGTTCATTTCCTCTTGATGGTTATCGGGATTTCTTTTTATTTCTTACTGTCTTTGTTTCTGATTTCCACACGGCGAATCTTGCCGCTGATGGTCTTTGGCAGTTCATCGACAAACTCCACGATGCGTGGATACTTGTAGGGGGCTGTCTCGCGCTTCACGTGCTGTTGCAGTTCTTTCACGAGGTCGTCGCCAGCCTTGTCCTTCCACTCCTTGCCCAGCACTACGGTAGCCTTGACCACCATGCCGCGAATGTCATCGGGAACGCCTGTGATGGCGCACTCCACAACGGCAGGATGGGTCATCAGGGCGCTCTCCACCTCAAACGGACCAATGCGGTAGCCGCTCGACTTGATCACATCGTCGATGCGTCCCTCGAACCAGTAGTAGCCGTCCTCGTCGCGCCAGGCCATGTCGCCTGTGTGGTAAACTCCGTCGTGCCATGCCTCGTGCGTCTTCTCCTCGTCGCGATAATAGCCCTTGAACAGTCCAAGAGGCTTGCGGTCTCCCACTCGTATTACTATCTCGCCTTTCTCACCGTCCTCACAGGAAGTGCCGTCGGCACGCAGCAGGTCGATGTCGTACTGTCCGTTGGGCATACCCATCGAACCGGGCTTTGGCTTCATCCAGGGGAAGGTGCCGAGCGTCATGGTGGTCTCAGTCTGTCCGAAGCCCTCCATCATGCGGATGCCTGTTTTCTCGTAGAACTTGTCGAACACGGCTGGGTTCAGGGCCTCACCGGCTGTGGTGCAGTATTCGAGCGAAGAGAGGTCGTAGTGCGACAGGTCTTCGCGTATCATGAAGCGGTAGATGGTGGGCGGTGCACAGAAGCTCGTCACCTTGTATTTCTCCATCTGTCGCAGCAGCGTGTCGGCATTGAATTTCTCATGGTCGAACACGAACACCGTAGCACCGGCGAACCACTGTCCGTAGAACTTGCCCCACACGGCTTTGCCCCAGCCTGTGTCGGCTACGGTGAGATGGAGAGAACCTTCATGCAGATTGTGCCAGAACACGCCAGTGGTGAGATGGCCCATCGCATAGAGATAGTCGTGAGCCACCATCTTAGGCTCGCCTGAAGTACCCGATGTGAAGTACATAATCATCGTGTCTTCGTTGTCGTTGACGAATGTGGGCCTGTCGAACTTGGGTGCTTTCACCACTTCGGCCTGATAGTCGCGGAAACCCTCAGGAATGGGCTTGCCGTGATCCGTGATGGCGATGTATTGTGTGACAGTGGGGCTCTCTGGCTTTGCCAACTTTATCTGTTCGCAAACGTAGGGGTCATCTACGCAGATGATGGCCTTGATGCTTGCCCGTGTGTTGCGATACACAATGTCGTGCTTTGTGAGCATGTGGGTGGCGGGAATGACGACGGCACCAATCTTGCAGAGTGCCAGCATCACGATCCACCACTCGTAGCGGCGCTTCAGGATGAGCATCACTGGGTCGCCCTTGCCAATGCCAATCGACTGCAGATAGCTGGCTGCCTGATCGCTCTGCTCCTTTAGCTGAGCGAAAGTGGCACGAATCTCGTCGCCCTGGTCGTTGGTCCAGAGTAGTGCCAGCTTGTCGGGTGCCTCCTCTGCCCATGCGTCCATCACATCGTAGGCAAAATTGAAGTGTTCGGGGATGATGAACTCCAGGTTCTTGTTGTAATCCTCCACTGAGGTGAAGCTCGTCTGCTTCAAAAATCTTTCTACCATAATTATAAACTAAACTCTCCCATCATTTATAGAACCACGAATCTTACGAATTTTACGAATTTATGCTGGTTGACAAGCATTTCACAAAGCGTTGCAGGCAACCAACGAATGACTCGAATTTTGCTGCGCGTAGCAATTCGTGACATTCGACCGCATCGTTGATGCATTTTGGGAAAAACTTATACGGTATAAGAAATTCGTCATATTCGCTTCATTCGTGGTCGATATAACATTAAGGTGGAAAATTTGAGATGTTAACTAAACCGTAAATGCCAAGAACTTCACTGCCTTATTGCCGATGGCCAGCATGCCGTGGGGCTTCGATGAGTCAAAGTAGATGCTGTCGCCCTCTTCGAGTACGATGGTCTTGCCGCCTATGTAGAGTTCCATTGCTCCTTCGAGCACCATGTTGAACTCCTGTCCTTCATGGCTGTTCTTGTAGATGGTGCGTGCACCGGGCTTGGGTTCCACGGTGACGATGAACACGTCGGCCTTGTGGTCAACGAATCCGCTCACCAGACTCTGATACTTATATGCCTTTGTGCGCTCAATGCTCACGCCCTGTCCTTTTCTCACTACGAAGTAGGAACGCATGTGGGGTGTTTCGGCAAAGATGAGTTCCTCGGTCGATACACCGTATTTATGGGCAATAGCCATCAGCTTCGAGATGGTGATGTCCAGTTCGCCAGCCTCTATCTTGAGATATTTCTCCACGTCGATGCCGATGACTTCGGCCACCTCTTCGGCGGGGATGTCGAGCACCTCGCGCAGTCCGCGCAGTCGCTCACCTATTTGTTTCAGTTGTTCGTCCATGATTCTTTATTTTAGTCCAGCCTTCAGTCCTCTGATCACTGCCGAGGTGAAGCCTGCATGTTCCATTTCGTTCAGTCCTTTGATGGTCACTCCGCCCGGGGTGGTCACCAGGTCGATGGCAGCTTCGGGATGCAAACCGCTGGCTTCGAGCAGTTTCACGGCTCCGAGCACGGTCTGCATCACAATCTGCTTGGCATCGTCGGCCTTGAAGCCCAGTTCCACTCCGCCTTCAGCCGCAGCGCGGATGTATCGCATGGCATAGGCAATGCCGCACGAGGCGAGGGTAGTGCCGGCTGCCAGATGCTGCTCGTCAGTGATGATGACTTGTCCTAACTGTTCGAAGATGTTCTTCACCAGTTCAATTTGTTGTTGCGATGCAGCAACACAGGGAACGAGGAAAGTCATGGATTGTAACTGTGCGATGGCGATGTTGGGGATGCAGAGGAAGAGTGGGGGACACTGTTCGCCCAACCACCCTCTGATGCTCTCCGACTTCACGCCAGCTGCAATCACCACTAGTACTTGATTCTGAGGGTCGAGCGAGTCCTTGATGCTCATAAGTACTTGTTCTACAAGCCATGGCTTGACACATACCATCACTACGTCGGCTCCCTGGGCTGCCACTGCATTCTCGGTGGTAGCACATACGCCCTGCTGGGCAAACTTCTCCACCACTTGCAGCGAGGGGTCGCTTACGGTGATGTCTTCATTCTGGAAGAACTCACTCTTGATGAATCCTTCGACGGTGGCGCCACCCATGGCACCAGCACCTATCATTGCTATTTTCATTTCTCAACTCTCAATTTTCACCTTTCACCTTTCACCTTTCACACCTCTTCCGGCTTTACCCTGATGAGTCGTTCGATAAAGTCGTCTGCCTCTTCTTTCGTGAGACACAGGGGTGGCAGCAGGCGCAGGATGTTCTGTCCGGCACAGCCCGTGAAGCAGTGCTCATGCTTGATCAGTGGTTTGCGCACCATGGCGTGCGGCATGTCCAGCTCGATGCCGATCATCAGACCGCGACCTCGCACCTCCTTGATGTGTGAACTGCCAATGTTGCGGATGCCCTCCATCAGGTAATCGCCCACCACGCGGGCGTTCTCCACCAGTCCCTCGTCCTCAAAGATGTCGAGCACAGCCAGCGCTGCGGCACAAGCCAAGTGGTTGCCGCCAAACGTGGTGCCCAACTGTCCATAGACTGGTTCGAACTCAGGCGAGATCAGTACTCCACTCATGGGGAATCCGTTGGCAATGCCTTTCGCTACAGTGATGATGTCGGGCTTGATGCCCAGCCACTGGTGGGCGAAGAACTTGCCGCTGCGTCCGTATCCGCACTGAATCTCGTCGCAGATGAGTGTGGCATGGTAGCGCTTGCAGGCGTAAGCCAGTTTCTGTGCAAACTCAGGCGTAGCCATCTGAACACCGCCCACGCCCTGAATGCACTCCAGGATGACAGCACACACACCGCCACGCGACAACTCCCGAATCCAAGGCTCTACATCGTTGAGCGGCAGGAAACGCACATGGTGGTTGTCGTTGATGGGAGCCACAATCTTCGGGTTGTGGGTCACTTCTACTGCCAGTGATGTGCGTCCGTGGAAGGCCTTCTCGCAGGAAAGGATGCGGTTGGCTTGTGGGTTCTTGAACGAGGCCAGCTTCAGGGCGTTCTCATTGGCTTCGGCACCGCTGTTGACAAGGAACAGCTGGTAGTCGTCGTAGCCGCTTATTTTGCCCAGGCGATTGGCCAGCTCCACCTGCAACTTGTTGACCACTGAGTTCGAGTAAAATGCTATTTTCTCGAGCTGTTCTGTCACCTTTTTAATATAATGAGGATGCGAGTGGCCGACACTGATGACAGCATGTCCGCCATAGAGGTCCAGATACTCCTGTCCCTTGTCGTCCCACACCTTACAACCTTTGCCTTTGACGATGTTTACATCAAAGAGCGGATAAACGTCGAATAGTTTCATGATGATTCATGCTTGTAAACAGATGCAAAGATAGGGTTAATAACTGACAAAACGTAACTTTCACGTATCTTTTAGTGATAATTTGCAAAAATAACAGCAAAACATCCCCCTTCATTGCTCATGAAAGGGGATGTTGTGCGAAAAAAGCTGTCTAAATTTGGTAGTTATAAAAGATAATCTTAACTTTGCGCCTATAAAATAACCCTAAAACAATAGAACTATGATGAACAACGAGCATTTAATTCTGAATGCAAATCCTATCGTGACGTTCCTTCAGAAGCCTTCGGCTGCATTTACCAAATCCGACATCATCGACTACATCGTGAAAAACGACATCCGCATGGTGAACTTCATGTATCCCGGTGGTGATGGCAAGCTGAAGACGCTGAACTTCGTTATCAACGACGTGGCTTATCTCGATACAATCCTCACCTGTGGAGAACGAGTCGATGGATCCAGTCTTTTCTCGTTTATCCAGGCAGGCTCCAGCGATCTGTATGTGCTCCCTCGGTTCACTACGGCTTTTGTTGACCCTTTTGCCGAGATTCCTACTGTGTCGCTGCTCTGCTCCTACTTCGACAAGGACGGCAATCCGCTCGAATCGTCGCCTGAGCATACGCTCCGAAAGGCTGCCAAGGCCTTCACTGAGGTGACGGGAATGGAGTTTCAGGCCATGGGCGAGCTGGAGTACTACGTCATCAGTGACGATGAGGAGGTGTTCCCGGCTCAGGACCAGCGTGGCTACCACGAGTCGGCACCATACGCCAAGGCCAACGAGTTCCGCACCCGCTGCATGCAGTACATTGCGCAGGCTGGTGGACAGATCAAGTATGGCCACTCGGAGGTGGGCAACTTCACCATCGATGGAAAGAACTACGAACAGAACGAGATAGAATTCCTGCCCGTACCCGTGGAACAGGCTGCCGACCAGCTGATGCTTGCCAAGTGGATGATTCGCAATCTGGCCTATCAGCTGGGCTACGACGTGACTTTTGCACCTAAGATCACCACAGGAAAGGCCGGATCAGGACTCCACATCCACATGCGAATGATGAAGGACGGCAAGAATCAGATGCTAAGCCTCTCACCAACATCTTCAGAAAAGAGGGGGAGTGTGCTAAGTGAAAATGCACGAAAGATGATTGCTGGCATGATGGATCTGGCTCCTGCCATCACCGCTTTTGGCAATAAGAACCCTACCTCGTACTTCCGTCTGGTGCCTCATCAGGAGGCTCCCACCAATGTTTGTTGGGGCGACCGCAACCGCTCCGTACTCGTGCGTGTGCCGCTTGGTTGGGCTGCCGATGTGAACATGGCTGCACTGGCCAATCCTCAAGACACCTCTCTATCCTCAGCTCCCTCACCTCTTACCTCAGAAAAGCAGACCGTGGAGATGCGCTCGCCCGATGGCAGTGCCGACCTCTATCAGCTGTTGGCAGGACTCTGTGTGGCCTGTCGCCACGGCTTCGAGATGGCCGATGCATTAGAGGTGGCAGAAAAGACCTACGTCAACGTCAATATCCACGCTTCTGAGAATGCCGGCCGTCTGGCCACGCTGGCACAGTTGCCCGACTCGTGTGTGGCGAGTGCTGAGTGCCTGGAGCGTCAGCGCAAGGTGTTTGAGGAGTATGGCGTGTTCTCGCCTGCCATGATCGATGGCATCATTGCACAGCTGAAAGCTTTCGACGACCGTACGCTCAGGAAGAACGTCGAGAACTATCCTGAAGAGATCATGAAGCTCGTCACGCAGTTTTTCCACTGCGGATAGTGCAAACTTGCCTGATTTTAGAATGCCGATGCCTTCAGTTTCAATCCTGTAGTCTCATCGAGGTCGAACAGGATATTCATGTTCTGCACGGCCTGACCTACAGCTCCTTTCAAGAGGTTATCAATGCATGAGGTGACGAGCAACTTCTGTCCGTACTTCTCGCAATGCAGCACACACTTGTTAGTGTTCACCACCTGCTTCAGGTCGATGGGATTGTCGCTGTAATGTGTGAAGGGCTCGTTGGCATAGTAGGCTTTGTAGCCATCGACAATCTTCTCTTCAGAAACATTTGTCTTGATAACGGCAGTGGCGAAGATGCCACGGGCGAACGAACCGCGATAGGGAATGAAGTCGAGGTCACAGTCGAGCCGTCCCTGCACCATCTTCAGCGTGCGGCGGATTTCAGCCAGGTGCTGGTGCTGAAAGGGCTTGTAGATGCTCATGTTGTCGGCACGCCAGGAGTAGTGTGTAGTGGCTGAAGGCTTCTGGCCGGCACCAGTAGATCCCGTGATGGCATTGATGCTCACGTCGTGGGTGAGCAGTCCCATCTTGGCTGCAGGTAGCAGTCCGAGTTGTATGCAAGTGGCGAAGCAGCCAGGGTTGGCCACATACTGGTGCTGCATGATCCATGAGCGGTTCACCTCAGGCAGACCGTAGGCAAAGTCGTATTCCTGTCCGTCCTTACCCGCGAACTCATGCTCTACGCGGAAGTCCTGTGCTAGGTCGATGATCTTGACGTGCTGCGGGATGGTGTGTTCACTGAGGAAGGTGCGACTCTTGCCGTGGCCGAAGCAGAGAAATACCACATCGACGGCCTCGAAGTCCATCTGGTCGCTGAACCGCAGGTCGGTGTCGCCCAGTAATCCTTCGTGAACGTCGCTCACCAGGTTGCCTGCATTGCTCTCTGAGTGTGCAAACACGATTTCAGCCTGTGGGTGGTTCAGCAGCAGGCGAATGAGTTCGCCTCCGGTGTAGCCTGCAGCACCTAATATTCCTACTGAAAGCCCCCCTCGTTCCCCCCGAAGGGGGGATGAAAGGGGTTTGTCGTTATTTTGTTCCATAAATAAATGCTTTTATTGATGTGATAGTTCCTTCAATATTTCCAAGAACTTCTTCATTTGAAAATCTGATAACCTTAAAGCCTTTGTCTTCTAACCATTTGCTTCTTTCTTCATCACTGATTTGCTGTTCAGGCAGCTGGTGGTAGCCGCCGTCTAACTCGATGACAAGTCGTTTCGAAAGGCATACAAAGTCTGCTATGAACATTCCTATGATATGCTGACGGCGGAAATGCACTCCTAACTGGTCTCCTCTGATGAACTTCCAAAGAACCATTTCGGCAGTTGTTTCATGATTCCGATTCTCCTTTACGAACTGTTTTAGCAGTCCATAAAGAGCAGGGTCGGCCAATTGCAGCTCAAGACCTGAGGTCCTTTCATCCCCCCTTCGGGGGGACAGAGGGGGGCTACCTTTCATTCGGATGTATGCCGTAGTACACACGGAGGGGTGTGCTCGACACCTTGATGAAGCCTTTGGCCTCGTCAGCCGTCCAGCCCGTCTGCGTCTCGCCATACTCGCCCAGCTTCGACTTCGTGAGGTCGTTGTCGCTGTCGATGCCTACGGTCTCGAAACCGTAGGGGCGCAGTTTCAGGATGGCAGTACCCGTCACGTTGCGCTGGCTGGAGGTGAGCATGGCCTCGATGTCGGGCATGACGGGCTCCAGGTACTGACTCTCGTGCAGGAACATGCCGTACCAGTTGGCCACCTGGTCCTTCCAGTACTGTTGCCACTTGGAGAGCGTTGACTTCTCCAGCAGTCGGTGGGCCTCGATGATGAGCTTGGGCGCGGCAGCCTCGAAGCCTACGCGACCCTTGATGCCGATGATGGTGTCGCCCACGTTGGCATCGCGACCGATGGCATAGCTGGCACCTATCTCCTCAATCTTCTGGATAGCTTTGATGCGGTCGTCGAACTTCTCACCGTTCACGCCTACAATCTCGCCCTTCTCGAACTCAATCTTCAGCAGCTGTTCGGGAGCCTGTGCCGTGACGTGTTTCAGATAGGCTTCCTCGGGCAGTCCCTGAGTGGGGTCGAGCAGTTCGCCGCCACAGATAGAGGTTCCCCAGATGCCCACGTTGTAGCTATACTTCAGTTTGGTGAAGTCGGCGAAATAGCCGTTGGCATTCAGATAGTCAACCTCCTCCTTGCGCGTGAGGTTACGGTCGCGGGTCAGGGTGATGATTTCTACGCCTGGAGCCATCACGAGGAAGGTCATGTCGAAGCGTATCTGGTCGTTGCCTGCACCCGTGGAGCCGTGTGCGATAGCATCGGCACCTATCTCTTTGGCGTAGCGTGCGATGGCGATGGCCTGGAAGATGCGCTCACTGCTGACGGAGATGGGATAGCAGTTGTTGCGCAGCACATTGCCGAAGATCATGTATTTCAGCGACTTGGCATAGTACTCCTGTGTCACGTCGAGTGTCACGTATTTCACTGCGCCCAGCTTGTAGGCATTCTCCTCGTTCCTTTTCAGTTGTTCGGCTGAGAAGCCACCGGTGTTGGCACAAGCGGCATATACTTCATAACCCATTTCTTTTGTGAGGTACATCACATTGTAGGATGTATCCAGTCCGCCACTGAAGGCGACTACAACTTTCTTCTTCATATTTCTAATTTTCTTCTAATTCTTCTAAATGTTTGATGCGTGAAAGCGTTTCTTCGCTCAGCTTGGCAGGCAGATGCTCTTCGGGGTCGAACAGCATGCCGGTGCAGATGCAGTATTTGCGGTCGGTGCGGTGGAGCACATCAACGTTGACGCACCCCTCACAACCCTTCCAGAATGCCTCGTCGTCGGTCAGGTCAGCAAAGGTGACGGGCTTATAGCCCAGTTCGGTGTTCATCTTCATCACTGCTGCACCGCTGGTCAGCGAGAATATTTTGGCGTGAGGCCATCGGATGCGGGCCAGGGTGAACGTCATGTCCTTGATGCGTTTGGCCAATCCCTGACCGCGGAAGTTGGGGTGGACAATGAGTCCACTCGTCGTCACATAGCGTTTGTTGCCCCATGTCTCGATGTAGCTGAATCCGGCAAAGGTGCCGTCTTTTGCCAAGGCTATGACTGCTTTGGCCTCCATCATTTTCTTCGTCAGATATTCGTGGGTACGGCGAGCTATGCCGGTTCCGCGCACTTTGGCCGCCTCGGCAATGGTGTCGAGGATGGTGTCGACGTAGATCTCGTGTTCAGGACCTGCTACCAAGACCTTGACTTTCTCTTCTTCCTCCGTTCCTTCCACGGAGAGTGCGTTTGCTGTTTCGTTTGTTGTCATTACAAATAAATCCTGAATTGATGTCTTACCTTATTTTATATTAGGGATGACGGTGCCCAGTGCTTCGATGACCTCGCTGTTGGTGATGCCTTCTTTTAATGCCACAAATATGGTGTCGGCACCGGCGATGGTACCCAGTAGCTGGGGCAGCGCACTATTGTCAATGTTCCAAGCAATGGAGCTGGCATAACCTGGTCGTGTCTTAATGATGGCCATGTTGCCCGAGAAGTTGATGCTAACGAATCCTGACATCTGCATCATCTCGCGAACGGTGGAGGGGGTGGACACGCGTTTGTACATCGACTCATTGGGCAGCACGTAGACGTAGTTGCCGCCCATCGTGGCAGCCTTGGCCACCTTGAGCTGTTTCAGGTCACGGCTCAGTGTGGCCTGTGTCAGCTTGAAGCCTTCCTTCTGGAGGGCAACCAGCAAGTCTTCCTGACTTCCCAGTTGCTGACTGGAGATGATCAGTCGCAATGCTTCCAGTCGCTTGTTCTTAATTTTCATTTTCTTCTATCCTTTCTCTTTAGTGAAGCGAATCGGAATATTTATTCATGATTGGCTTGCAAAATTACGTAATATTCTATTTTTCTCCAAATAATTTGCATATTTTGACAGAAAACATGTTGAACAACATGAAAATATGCATAATTGCATGAGACTACAAAAAAGACGACACCCATTGCGTTGTGCAATGAGTGCCGCCTATTACATATTATAAGGTGTAATCCTATTATTGCATGAGTGAGCTTACTTAACCATCACCTTTTTGCCGTTCTTGCCTTGCAAGCGTCCTTCGGCTGAGCGGATGATGTAGAGACCCTTCACAGGTCTCTTTACACGCTGACCGCTGAGAGTGTATATACTCTCCTCGTCCTTTGGAGAGGGACTGGGGGTGAGGCTACTGATGCCTGATATATTTTCGTTGGTCACACCATTGAGTGAGTAGAGATACCCCTCCTTGGCAGGTGTCGTAGGTGTGGCAGCATTGACGATGGCTGCAAAGACCACGACATCGTCGCCCACCTTGATTTGCGTGTTGCCATTGAGCCAAGCATTGTTCTCCAGGAAGCGCACGCTGTTGGCTGTAAACTGCTGACTGCTGGTCGTTCCGTCGTCGGAGAGGCTGAAGGTAGCCGTACCCGTGGCAGCGGTGTATATATTGGCAATAGCCGAGATCTTACCCTTGACAAAGAATGGCTCTATCGTTGTTTCGCCATCATCCAGCAGTGAAGCCACGATAGCAGCGTCGGCTACGGTATATGGATTCTCAAGCGTGCCGTAGCCTGTGAGCTCTGGCTCTGGTTCGGGTGTCGTCACGGTGATGTTGAATAGTTTGTCGAAACGTTTTTCGTCGTTATAGCTGATGTATTCGCCATCAGTCTTATAGACCATGATGAACCAGTAGATTCCGTCAATGAGTTCGCTCGCTTTGATGTCAACCGTCTTCGTGGTATTTGCAGCGATGCTGACAGGTGTGTCATACTGTCCAAAATAGCTCCAGTAAGTGCCATTGTCGTACTTGAAGGCGTAGGTCCTGATGCAGTCGTTATAGTCGTAGATGCCAGTGTTCTTCACTCTCACTTGTATCTCGACCTTGTCATCATTGACGGTAGAGCCCATGGCATTGGTCACTATGGCGTTGCTGAATGTCAGACTATATGATTTGGGTTCAGAGATGGTGATGCTCTTCGAGCCGATGCTGATGAAATCTGAGCCTTGCATGTAGCCGATGCTGAGCGTCTTGGTGCCAGCTGTCGTTGGCTTGTAAACGATTTCGAACTGATCGCTTCCGCCAGCTTCTGCCTCGAAATACTTGGCACCGATGTCCTCACCGTCGACTTGCACATGAAGTATGTCGTTGTAGAACTGGCTGCTGGTGTTGGTGATGGTGGCAGTCACGTTAACCATTCCGCCTACTTCCAGATTGCCGTTGGTGGTGATGTCTGTGGCGTTCAAGCTGATTTCTCCTCCCGAAATTGTCAGTACGTTGTTGCTGACAGTTGCATTCAGATGGTATTTTTCCGAGCCGTAGTTCTGGTAAAATAAGCTTTCACTGCTGGGCTTCGATAAGAAGAGAAGTGTGTATTCGCCATCGGGTAATTTTAGGGTTGTGGTACGAGACCGTGGGTTATAGCCCCATCCATCGTTGATTTCGACGCCCTTGACTAAATAGGTGCCTGATACTATTTCGTTTTGGTCGTTCAGAGCACAGAAAATCCAGTCGAACGTAGCCGCTTCTCCGGTAAGGTTCTTTGCACCACCATAGTAGCTGATGTTATAACCTCCACTGCTGCTGTTGTAGTAGAAGGTGGAAGTGGCGGTGCTCAGGGCTGTCGTCGTAAGTCTGAGAGGAGACTCTTCAACGGCGATGCCAGTATCGGGTTGTGCGTTGATGATAGCGTCTTGATTGAAGCTATAGCCATCTGTGCTGGTGCTGGCACCAGCTCCGCTGTTGTTGTTGGAATCGAGGATGGAGAGCAGGAAATAGTTGTTGGAGCTACCGTTCCATCCCCAGTTGACGTGGAACAGACCTTCCTTGTCATAGCCGTCGATGACGAACTCGTGTCCACCGCCTATCGACGATCCGCCGTAGCACACAGGTCGCTTGTTGGCAATCTCGTTGTAAATCATGTTGTGCCATTCGTTGGCGCAATACAGGTCGCGCAGGACAATGGTGGTAGCGCCATCGTAGTCGAAATAGTGTTTCAAGGCGTAGGCTATCCTCTGGCTCGTTGCGCTGCTTGCCTCACTGGAGTATTTCATCTGAAGACTGCTTCCGCACAGTTTCATCAGCGTAGCGACAGCGGTATTCTGAACCGTTGTCGTTGTGCCGCCATAGCTGGTGAGAATGTTGTCCCAGTCAATCGTAGTCACAGGAACTGCCGGCATGTTGATGTCGCCGTTGCGTCCTTGGGAGGTATAAGCGGGAATGATAGCCGTAGTCTGACTCGGATACTGGTAATAGGCCAACAGCTGTGCCATCGCTGTGGCTACGCAGCCCGTGCACGAACGTTCGTTGGTGATGGGGTCGAGTGGACAAAGGTTGTTGTAGGGTTCAGATTGTCCCCATGTGGTCTTCAGCAGGGGAGCAATGGCTTTGTGCTCATCAAACGTCACCTTAGCCACCCCTACGTGGGGATGATCGGCCAAGAAGCGCAGCTGACGGTCGTATTCTGCCATCCAAGCCCGCATGTTCTCGGGCATGTTGGCTTCGTCGTAGGAACCGTCTGTGGCATAGCCCAGGATGGCTGGTGTGCGGTCATCGCCACTCACGATGACGTAGCCGTCGGTCTGTCCGGCATTGAACACGTAGTAGAGAGCATCTGTAGCAGCGGGGCTGAGCTGACTGCCCTTTGCAGCAAGACGCATGCCTTTCTGTTGTACGCTTGCATTACGCTGTGATAGGAATGTTATGGCTTTCTGTCGTGCTTCTTCCTGCGTCACGACACCTGCCGTTGCCAGTTGACTGAGCAACATACTAATCAGAAGAAGTAAGTTTTTTCTCATAAATAGTATAGTGTTATTTGCTAGTAATATATAATAATGTGGCAAATATAGTCATAATATTTGAAAAAAACTCATTTAGCAAGAGAAAAAGTGTTTTTTTCCTTGTTAAATGCATCGGACGGCTTGTTAAATGCATCTGGCGGCTTGTTAAATGCATCGGACAGCTTGTTAAATGCGTTTAGCTCGCTCGTAAATGCATTTAAAAAATCGGCACCCATCGCTTCTCTGTGCGATGAGTGCCGTCTTGTGGTTATTTAGCTCGATAAAGCGAGTTCTGCTTTTAATCTTACTTCAGCACAACCTTGAGCTTCGCTCGAGTTCGTTCACGTTTGGAAATGAGTGTGAACTCTCATTTCTCTCACTTAATCACGACCTTCTTTCCGTTGATGATGTAGAGACCCTTCTGAGCCTTCTCCACCTTCTGACCGTTGAGGTTGTAGATAGCATCGTTGGCGTTCTTGGCGTTGTTCACGTTCTTGATGCCAACGGTAGCTTTTTCGTTGTATGCGAACTTCACGTTCTTGAATGCCAGCCAGCTGATATTGTTCTCTGCGGCAACATTGAACTTGATTTTCAGTTCGCCAGACTCAACCACAGCCTGAGCAGCCACTTCCTTCAGATAGAGCTGGCCAGTCACGTTCTCGCCTACTACGCTCACACCTTCGCTGTCGTTAGCCTGGAGGAAGATGCCTGTGGCAGGTGCTTCGGCTCCATTCTTGATACGAACGCGAACCCATGCGGTTACGTCGTAAACACCATTCTGCAGGTTGGTCATTGTGGCAGTGATGGTGTTCTCGGCCAGAGACTCTGCATCACCAACCCAGTACTCGAAGAACGGAGTAAGATAGTTCGTTCCGTCGTTGTTGCCCTCTACAGACCATGTGTTGATGTAAGGAGTACCATTTACTGTCGATGTGTAGGCTGAGAGCAACAGTGAAGGCAGTAATCCTTCCAGACGTGAACCATAGTTGAATGCCTTGGCGTCTGCATCGCTGATGGTGCCATCGTTGTAACCAGTCTGAGCAGTGTTGAATGCTGTGTCAAAGGTCTGCTTGGCCTCAGCTGTGTAAACATTGGTCTTCTCCAGAATGTCGGTCAGCTCGTTGAGCACGCCATTCAGGTGTGCATAAGCTTCAATTGAAGCCTTGGCCACCTTCACAGCCTCCAGCAGTGCCACCACATCGCCTGCAGCCTTGGCATCTGCAATTGCCTGAGCGGCAGCATTGCTCATCTTACCCTCGGGAATTTCAATGTCGTCGATGTTGGGCAGAGCCTCAACGAAGGTCAGGCGGAAGTTATCGACCTTGTACCAATAGTAGCCTGCTTCGGTGAACGAACCATCGGCATTACCACCAATGGCACCGATGGTTGCTGTACCGTCAGTGACGTAGAACTCCATAGTACCCTCGGCGAATGTGCCTGCATTGGGGCTTGAGAATGCCTCGCTGTGGTCGCCATTTGCCAGCAGGTACAGACAAGGCTTGTTGCCTGCGGTGATAGCGTCGTTGGCCATCAGGGCCTTCAGCTCATACTTACCCTTAGGCAGGTTGGTGATGGTCTGCGTGATGGGAATACCCTGCCACCATGTGTTGAACAGGTAGTCACCGTCGCAACCCTCGGTGGTATAGGTGCCATTGCTGTTGGGCTTCACACCTGTATCAGAGCTGCTGCCTACCGTCCATCCAGTCAGGTCACCAGTCTCGAAGCTGTTGTTCACGATGAACTTGGTCACGTCGTCACCTGGCTTAATCGTCTCTGGCTCTGGCTCTTCCTCAGCATCGCCCAGACGGGTCAGCGTCCAAGGACCAATCACGGTGTAGTCGCCAGCCTCTGGAGAAGCGGTCTTCACGATACCAATCTTCACATCACCGTCAGCAGGCAGGTTGAACTCAACCTCGTTCACATACTTGCCAGCAGCGAACCAGGCCTTTACGGCGTTAGAAGAGTTGGGAACCCAAAGATTGTTCACCTGTACAGCACCCTCACCAGCGAGGTCGGTGTCAGAAGCACCGTCGTAACGGTTTTGAACGAGTGCATTTGTGTTCTTTGTACCAACAGTTGCGTAGAGCTGAGCAAACTTCGTGATGGCATCGGTCTGCATGGCTGCATATTCATCGGCTTCGCTTCCGCTGTAGCGATAAGCGGCCTGTGCGGTCAACTTATACTTACCTGCGGGCAGGTTAGCGATAGTCTGGCTGAAGTTGAAAGTTGCACCTGTGCTGGCTTTCACGATACCTGAACCGTCGATACCCTTTGTGCCGGCATCATCCCAACCCTTGTTTTCAGAGTCGGTCAGGTCAGCATTCGCGATATAGTCGGTGTAGTCGGTCTTCACGGCCTCAACTTTCTCAATGAGGTCAACCTGTGCAACGGTCATGTTCTTCCAGCTCAGTACTACGTTAGCACCGTTCTGGATGTTGGCAATCTCGTCTGCGTCGAGCACCAGGTCAGCGCTTGTCATGTCCTGCTGGATGGTCTTTGATTCACCAGCATTGTCGATGGTCAGGTTCAGCGTACCCTCGGTGATGATGCGAGCGCGGCTTGAAGGCTGGTTGCCCACATGGCTGATAGCCACCTTGATGGTGTCACCCTCCTTGACAAGACCCTTGAAGTACTTGTTCTCGAGTGTGATGTAGTTGAACTCGTTCTCGTCAACCTGCGAACCTTGTGCCTCAGTCCACAGTGTGCCGTAAGCAGGCTCGAACTCGGGAGCTGTAGCCTCCAGCTGTACCAGACGGAAGTCAGAGAATGACATCCATTGGTGTTGAGTGTCGGCTACACCTTGCACACCGATGTTGACTGTGCCAGCTTCTTTCACTTCAAACTCAAGAGATGTGTCGTTCCAACCACGGTTGAACAGACAGCCAGAAGCACCAAGTGCAGGCATGCCTGTAGTGTCGTTTGCAGCGAAAAGACTGAACATCACTCCGTCTGATGCACGGCTCTTTACAGTCATCAGATACTTACCGGCAGGCAGGGTGATGTCTTGCTTCATGGTCACATTCCATGCGTTTGCACCCCAGTTGCCACCGTCGAAGTACTTATGTGTAGAGCTGTCATCGCCGTCAGTCCAAGGTTCAGCATTCTTCACATCAAGACTGCCACCAGAACCTGCGCCCAGAACAACTTTCCAGGGCTCGGCAATAGCACTCTCGGCTTTCGGGTTTGTGATAGCGTCAGTCATGTTGACGGCACCCTCAACACCCTCTGCCATTGCATGTGATTCTGCAAACTGGCGATATGCCTTATAGATTGCAGCAGTCATAGTTGTTGCTTCGGCAGCCGTTTTGGCTACTGCGTTCAGTGTAGCCTGAGCGGCTCCCTTCTTGGCTTCTGTAGCGTATGGGAAGCGGACGTCATAGCCCACCATTTGGATGTCGAATTTGGCATCAGCCAGAGCCTGATAAGCAGGTGCTGCAGCGATAAAGGCATTCGTAGCTGCATCCAGCGCTTCAATAGCTTCCTGATACTTGTCGGCAGTTGCGTTCGTATAGGTTTCAATCGTATTAGCCAGAGTAGTACGTTCCTCACCGGTTACAACAGCATAGTTCTCGTCAGCAAGGGTGTTCTGAGCTGTCTCAAGTGCGGTGTTGTAGCCTTCAGGTGAGAAGTAACGCTCCACTTCAACGAGCATAAACCCATCGAGCTTTGTGTTCTCTGTCCAAGATGAACGGAATGTTACAGCGTTAGATGTTGCGGTGAATACAAAGTTGTTCTCTGTCCAAACATCAGCGTCACCCCACTTGAGTTGATACAGAGCGGCACCTTCATAATTAGCAAGGCTCTCGTCATAGATGCGAAGAACACTGTATTGCAAATTGGCGTCTGTAGGCTTCTGACCGCTGGTGTAGCAGCGGAACAGATAGGTCTTGCCAATCTCTACATCCCATTTGCCACGGATGTTCTTTTCTGAGCCAACACCACCTGCAGAATACTGCAAGTATGCGCCGCCGTCAAATCCTCCCTCAGTAGCCAAAGTGTAGTTGCTGGCATCAGCTGCAGCCCATGCACCAGCATACCACCCTGCAACACCATCATCAAACGAACCGTTTGTGATAATGTTCTCGCCAACAACCTTGTACTGCTTGTCGTCTACAGTGACGATTTCCGCGTCAGGTCCCTCAGGCTCTTCATAGACAATGATCTTCTCAATGGCCTTGCCTGTAGCAATCTCGAAGCCCAGCATACCGTCTTCTTCCATCTTATAGATAGCACGACCAATGCCTTCGTTGAGGGCAGTCTTAACGGCACCGTCATCCTTCATCGTGGCATCTTCCTTACTGCCAGTGAAGAACTGTGAACCTGTGTAGATGATTTCTACAATCTGACCAGCCTTCAGGTGTCCGATAGCTGCGCAACGGCCAGCACTGCTTCCAAGTGTCAGACCTGCTTCGGTGATTGACCAACCCTTTCCGCCTGAGAGGACTGCCTGGACTGCAATGTCTTCCAGACCTTCATTCGTGCAGAAGAAAACATCATTGGCAACCTTATTGCCTGCGTTCCAAATTTTACCTGCAGCTTCACTTTCGATGGTGAGTGTTACATCGCCCATCGTGGTGAAGTCGAACTGCTTAACAATCTCATACTGTGCAACATCGAAGTCGACAACCGTGATGACTGCTGTATCAGCAACTGTCGCATCGCTGTCCCAACGGTTGATGATATTAGCAACGCCAGCGGCAACAGCCGTTACGGTTCCGTCCTCAGCAACTGTAGCAACAGCCTCTTTGTCGCTTGCCCATACAGTTGTGAAGGTGTTAGGATCCACTTTGGCTGACACCTTAGCTGCACCACCTGGAATCAGACTGAGAGCTTTGGGGCTCACAGTGATGGTGGGCTGAGTAGCATCTGGACGCTCCCAGTCAACAGACCATGATACGACAATCTGGCTTGTCTTTGTGACATTTGAATTGTCGAAAGTCAGTGTAATGTTTTCTGCGGCATTAATATTGTCTATAGTTAATTTTGCAGATGTCTGATCACCACTTACAGGGAATTCACCTCCTGTAAAGGTGGCCTCAACACCGTCAACCTCTACTTTTGTGACCTTAATGCCAGGAATTGAGGCGTCCACACCAGCATCGTTTGCATAGCCGTCTAAAACTATTTTCTTAATGGTGTAAGGCTTGTTGACAGTGAATGTCAGCGTGTTGCTTAACTGGTTTGTACGTAGTTTCAGTCCTGAGTTTGCCATTGTTCCCCACTGTTTGCCTGAGCCGCTGGGAATGAAATCTCCTGCGATATAGAAACTCTTACAATCCAACTGCGTGTTCTTCGTAGAGCTGGTAGGATTAACCTCCGTACCCGTCTCAGCAAAAGCGAAGCTGAATGAGAACAGGGCTGAAAGCACAATGAATAATGATTTTGTAAATTGTTTCATTGTTTTCTGTTTTTGGTTTTTAATTTGCGCCTTCTGGTCCGTTAGCGCATGTCTCTTTTTTAGGTTTTCTTTTCTTTCTCGTGCCTCTCGGCGGACCTATTCTTATCTCCCAGTCTTAGTGGTGAGACCCTGCACGACACATGTTTTTTGTTGATTGGTCTTTTTTCTTGTGTTGTTAGTTTCTGTTTTTTTAATTAGTAATTCGGTGAATTGTTTTTAGTTATGTTGATTGTTTCATTGAAATATAACTGCAAAGATAAGAAAAAAAATCTGTACCTCCAAAACAAAATGACATGAACTTTCATAAGAGGAGCGTTTAAGTCAAACACTCAGAGCGTTTAAGTCAAACGCCCAAAGCGTTTAAGTCAAACCGAGATTGCAATCGCCCAGCGAGAAATTTCGCTCTTTAGTTGAAGCATATATGCCGAATCAGAAAATGGGATTGGGGGAATTTTTTTTACAGTTCGCGGTCATTTGGTCATTTGGTCATTTGGTCAAAATCGTTTTCGAAGTGTCAAAATCCTCCACTATAATAAATATTATATATTTATATATAGTGAGCAAATGACCGAATCCGAAAATGAAAATGACCATTTTGACCTTGACCACTTTGACCACTTTTTTTTGTGGGGGGGGAGTGCGGACGAGGAGTAACAAAGAGGCTGGGGTCGCGATTCGCGACGCCAGCTTCAGACTTCCCCAAGTGTGTCTATGCACGAAAAAAGCCCCCACCGCACGGAGCGATGAGGGCTGAATAAAGCGATCTAAGGCTTGCGGCTTACTTCACCACCGTTTTTTTGCCGTTGATGATGTAGAGACCCTTCTGAGCCTTCTGTACCTTCTGACCGTTCAGGTTGTAGATAGCATCGTTGGCATTCTTAGCGTTGTTCACGTTTGTGATGCCCACGGTAGCGTTCTCGTCGAGGATGAACTTCACGTTCTTGAAGGCCAGCCAGCTGATGTTGTTGTCGGCAGCCACATTGAACTTGATGGTCAGTTTGCCATCGGTGTCAACCGTAGCATTTGTAGCCATTTCCTTCAGATAGAACTGAGTGTTGCCAAGCTGCTCGCCTACCACGCTCTCGCCAGTCTGGTCGTTCACCTGGAAGAAGATGCCTGTAGCAGGAGCTGCAGCACCGTTCTTGATGCGAACGCGCACCCAAGCGGTCACGTCGTAGATACCCTTCTGAACATCGTTCATCGTTGCAGTCAGTGTCTTCTCAGCCAGAGACTCACCGTCGCCAGTCCAGTACTCGATGAAGGGAACTACGAAGTTCGAGCCATCGGTGCTGCCCTCGGTTGACCATGTGTTCAGGTGGTAGCTGTTCCAGTTCATAGGAGTCTCATCCCATGCACTCATCAGCAGGGTGTTGGCAACTGCGTTGGCACGCCATGTAGTTACGAGGAACGGATCCTGCAGGTTGGTCGTTGCCTCAGTCTTGGTCAGCGAGCCGTCCAGATACTTCACCTCCCACTGTGTGTAGTAGGTGTTCAGCGCCTCAGCCGTGTAGAGGTTGGTCTCCTCGGTCAGCTGTTTCATCTTCGGCAGTGTGTTCTTTGCGATGATAGAAGCCTCGCCCTTTTCGATGGCAGCCTTCATGGTAGCGATGGCTGCGTTGATAGCATCAGCACCGGTCACGTCGGCAGTTGCAGTCAACGCGTCGTTGATGGCGTTCTTCACGGCATCAACCTCAATGTCGGCCAGCATGTTCTGAGCCTTAGCGCGCAACTCGGCCAGCTCCTTCACGATAGCTCCGTTCTTCACCTCGTCCATGGTAGCGTTAGCACCATAGTAGGTCAGCTTGAAGTTATCCCAGATGCACCAGAAGTTAGCGGTCTCGCTCTTTGTTCCAACAGTCAGTGTGCCGTTCTCAGCCACCTCGACATAGATAGGATCGATGGTGTAGAGTCCGTTCGTGAACGAAACGCCGGCATCGGTCATGCTGTTTTCTGTGCCAGTTCTCAAGGGGAAGTTAGCCTTCTCGTCGTTAGCGAAGAAGTAAGGCAGTGCGAAGTCGCCTTCAGTATCCTGACGGTAGAAGCCCTGAGCAGTCACAGCATAGATGCCCTTAGGAGCACCCTCTGCAATCTGGCTGATGGTGAAGGTTGAATGATAGCTTTCAGCGCATGCGTTACCATTTCCTTCAGTGCAGCCGCCTCCAAGATTCTTGTTGGTGCAGTCCTCGCTGACCACCCAGGCAGCAACACGCTGGTCGTTGCGGTTGAAGTTTGGGTTCTTCAGCAGGAAGGTTGCATCGACACCATTCTCAGCCGTTGCTTCGTTGAGAGTAGCGTTCATGACTGAGTTCCAGTTAGAGATGTGGATGAATATCCAGGGATAAGGAGTCTCGCTCAGAACGAGGTTACCGTCGTTAGCAGCGCTGACATACTTCTTCACGCCGTCGAACATTCCATAGATGTTGAATCCGTTGGTAACTTCCTCAATCTTCCATCCGAATGCAGGAGCATCCATGTAGAGGCCGCTGCCTAAGTAGTGGTTGTTACCACCGTTGCTAATTCTGGTATCGATGTAGTAATCCTTAGAAGCTTCGTTGTAGGTGATGTCCAGGTCAAGACCAGCCTCGTTTACGATGCCATGAGTACCCCATGCATTACCGGCAGCCATGTACGTTGGGTTGTCGCTGCTTATCTTCTCGGCAGCTGCGATATAGTACGTGCCATTATTGATGAGCTGTGTTTTCTTAAACTCAGTCAGTTCAACCTGAGCTACGGTCATGTACTTCCACTTCAGAATTACGTCGGCACCGTCCTGAATCTTTTCAATTTCGTTGGCATCGAGCGTGAATTCATAGCTTGTCGTACCCTGCTGAATGTCCGTATTCTGACCGTCATTGCCAATGTTCATTTCCAGTTTTCCAGTAGTGATGATGAGCGAACGGCTGCCTTCAGCCTGGTTGCCCACGCTTGAGATAGCCACCTTGATGGTGTCGCCAGCCTTGGCAAGATTCTTGAAGTACTTGTTGTCCAGCACGATGTATTTGTATGGTTCCGGTTCCTCAGTCTCTGAATAGCCGTCGGCCTCAGTCCAGAGCGTGCCGTAAGCAGGCTTGAACTCGGGCACTGCAGTAATGGTCCACAGACCATTGTTGGCCTGAGCCTTGTTGGCATAGACTTCAGAGCCTTCGGTGGCATTGTCGGTACCGAACAAGCCCTTGGCACCCTGAATGGTGTAAGCACCGTCAACGAGGTTGAAGTTCACGACGTAAGCTTCGTCCTTATTAGCAGTGGTAGAGAGTGTCCAGTTGTTAGCAGCAGTCTTGAGGATATAGTTGCCTTCCTCATTTGAGAGTACGAAGCCGCCTTCAGCTTTAGTGAAGAATACCGCAGCGTCCTTGGCAATCGTCACCTTCTCAGTGCCAATGCAGAGGTTGCCTTCTGCTGTCTTGTTGGCAATGTAGTAAGCCTTGCCTTCAGTAGGAATCTGCATGATAGGAGCGAATGTAGCAACGTAATCGTTCAGGTTCTTGGTAGCCTCCTTGACAGCTTCTACTGATTCAGCAGCATTATATGTGCCCTCAGCTATGCCAATCAGAAAAGCCAAACCAGCGAGTTCTGAGGCAGGATAGGTGAAGTACACATCACCGACGGGGTAGGAAGCAAGTTTAGCCTTAGCTGCATCAATAGCGGCCTTGAGGTCTATCAGGGCAAGGTCAAGAGCACTGATCGTTTCTAAGTTGAGGTGACTCACGAAGAGGGCAGGCGTGTTGCCGACTCCGAAATTGTTGGATCCGGTTCCATAGCCCAAGCTGATGGTGATGGGGCTGGCCTCAGTGAGTGTGAAGGCGATGGTGTGGGTAGTCCAAGCACTCTTGCCGTTCATCCATTCCGTGCTTTCGTCAGCGTAGGTTGTTTCGCCCACGGTGACGTTGAAGCGGTTCTCGTAGTTGGCCTTTGTGGTGGTGGCATTGGTGTTCTCCACGTCGAAGGTCAGTTTGTAAGCGCCAGCGGGCAGCTCAGCAGTAGTCTGCGTGAAAGCTGCATAGTTGGTGTTCCAGCGGCACTCCAAACCAGCAGCGAACTCCGTAGCGAGGTGGGTCTCGTCAACGGTGGCTGCGGGGTGTTCACCGCGTACCTGATAGGTACCGATGAGGCCCATGCCGAGATCATAGTACTGCGCTGAAGTGACCTTATCCCAGCCGAGGGGATCAGCTTCGGGGTTGAATCCGGCATTCACGATAGCGGTTGCAGGATCGAATGCAGGCTTGTTAGCCTCCTCGAATGCGGCAACAGCCTCAGCCAAAGCGTTCTTGGCATTGGTCAGGCTCTCAACGGTAGCATTCTCAGCAGAAAGTGCCTCCTCAGCAGTAGAGATAGCTGTATTCAGTGCATCAACGCCTTCCTTGTCTGTTGTGTCAATAGCCTTAGCCTCGTTGATGGCAGCCTGGAGAGCAGCCTTGGCATCCTCGAAAGCCTTTATAGCAGCAATCTCCTCCTCGCTCATTGGGCTGTATGCATAGACACCATAGAGGTAGTCCATAGTGGAGGCATTAATCTTCTTCAGTGCGATTTCCACATCACCGTCTTCTGTGACCTCATATGCATGCTTTGTTCCATAAGAATACTTAGAGTAGGTGGCATTAACGGTGTTTGAAGCAGGATAAGTAGCATCGACAACGATGATGTCACCCTTCTTCATGCTTGGCATGAGGATCCAAGACTCCTGCGTGTCACTGTTAATATACCAGTTGCCGCTGGCGCGTAAGCCCCATGCTCCAGTGGTCTGCAAATAAATATTAGTACCCCACTGTGCTTCGTCGAGAAGCAATGCAGCATATGTGCGCTCAGAAGCGGTCTTTGTAGCTTCGCTGAAAGCATTGCTACTCCATCCACTGGTCTTGGCAGGAGTATTCTCAATCTGATTTACATAAGTGGGGAACAGTGCAACAGCCAGTTCAGCTGTTTCAGAAGTAGCATAGCCTATTGCCTCTGCGTATGCCGCAATGATAGCATCAGCAGAAACGGTCAGAACCTTTGAACCAGTGAATGAATCTTTCTCATTACCATATTCATAGGTGATAGTTGCAGTAGGCGAGAGAAGCAGATTGCTCTGATCAGCAGAAATAGTAACGGTAGTATTATCAGAGCGGACAATTGAAGGTGCATTCAGCGTAATAGCCTCACCTGCAACAGCTGCAAATGTCAGCACATCTGATTCAGAATTGCCCTTTACGGCCTTGAAATACACATTGCCAGAGGCAGAAACGGTGATAGAAGCTCCCTCTGTCCAGTTCTCACTATCGGTGGAATAATACAGAGTTGCTCCTTCTGTATCGCAAGTAGCGGTGATAGTGCGTTCAATGCCGTTCACAGCAGTATAGTTTGCAGTAGGAGTCTGAATGACTTCGCCCTCTACAAAGTATGTAAGCGAAAGCTCATCAATACCAATAGCGCCACCGCAGCAAGGCTCAATAATCAGCGATGTGGGGTTGACATTGGTTTCTGACAGCAGAACGTCCTCAACAACAGCAGTGCCGGTACTTGAGTTCGTGATGGTCATCTTTACACCAGAAGCACTGCCCGTGACAACAATATGATGCCAGTAGGTTCCTGTGTTGTACTGGTCACCTGTTCCAGCGGTAAAGCGTTTGCTTTTGTCACATCCAGGAACAGGCAATGTCTTTGTGCCATCCGATCCAGCGTATGTAATAGTTACTGTGGTGTTCCAGTTGGAATTACCGGTAAGATCGAAGAGATTTGTGTCACCAGCTTTTAATGTTGTGTGGTCTGCCTTGCTGTTGCAGCCGCCACAAGCTGCCCACTCAAAGCTCAGCGTCCATGTCTCGCCTGAAAGGTCGGTGTTGCCTAAAGAAACTGTGGTTGCCCCAGGATCTCCATTTGTATTATTCCAGGCATTGAGGAATTTCGTTGAAGTAATAACAGACGTTTTGTCGTAATCAAAACCGACTCTGCTACCAGCATTCAATGATGGACTCATTGCATCGTCAAAACTGTACTTCACGACAGTCTTGTCGCCTGCCCAAGCACTTCCTCCTACGAGCACCATGAGTGCCAGCAGTAAGGGTCTTAGTAAATTCTTTTTCATTTGCTTGTTGTTAGTAATTGTTTCAGCGCCTTCTGGTCCGTGAGCGCTTGTTTTTTAGTTTTTCAGCTTTTAGCTTCTTTCGTCTGTGCCAGTCTGCGGACCTATTGTTGTCTCCCAGTCTTAGTGGTGAGGCCAGACGTGGCACTTAATGTTTGTCTCTACTTGCTATTCGAGATTGTTGTTTCTCTTTCTTTTATTGTGGATTTTAATTTTTGGGTTAATAATGTTTGTTATAATTATGGTTGTGTTTAAAAGTTTCCGTTAGTAGTCATGTATAGGCATGATTCATCCCTGCAAAAATAGAAAAAAAGTGTTGATTACACCTTATTTAATAAATAATTTAACTTTTTTTATTCCTGCTGTTCTTTTGCTTGGAAGGCCAGTGCGTACATGCGCATTTGTTTCACCATAGCCACGAGTCCGTTGCTGCGTGTGGGTGAAAGATGCTCTTTTAAGCCGATTTCATCGATGAAATAGAGGTCGGCATCGAGTATTTCCTGCGGTGTGGCATCGCTCAGCACGCGGATGAGGAGTGTCACGATGCCTTTCACGATGAGTGCGTCGCTTTCAGCTGAAAAATGCACGATTCCATCGGTGTAGTCGGCCTGCAGCCACACGCGGCTCTGGCAGCCGTCGATGAGGTTCTGCTCTGTCTTGTAACGCTCGTCGAGGGGCTCCTGCTCGTTGCCCATGTCGATGAGCAGTTGATACTTGTCCATCCAGTCATCCAGACCGGAGAACTCTTCAATAATCTCGTCTTGTCGTTCGTTGATTGTCATGGTGGTTGTGATTTTTTTTCTGGGGGTGGGGGAAGTGGGTGTTGTGGGTGAAGTGGGTAATGTGGGTGAAGTGGGTGTTTAGGGAGGGGTGAGCTTGAACAGCTTGTCGCTGGGCCTGATCTTGCCCGTTACGGGTATGGCCACGCGAGTGCCTTGAGGCGCCTCTTCTACGGGATTGCCGTCGTTGTCGTGAATCTCGGTGGCGGTGAGGTACATCACACCGGTGGTGGGACCTGTCACTAATAGCTTGTCGCCCAGCTTGAAGGTGGTGGCTTCCACTGTGAACTCGGCCACACCAAGACGGGAGAAGTATTTTACGCCTTTGCCTACATACACCTTGCGCTCAGTGGCATTCGAGCCGTAGCTTTTGTTCCACTCGCCCAACAGCTGACCTTGATAGTAGCCGTCCCAGAAGCCACGGTTGAAGACGCGTGCCAGACGCTCGTCCCAGTCGTCTTTCTTCTCTTCGGTGAAGGTGCCGTCGAGCACCGACTGTATGGCTTCCTTGTAGCACTTCACTACCGTATAGACATATTCAGGGCCTCGGGCGCGTCCTTCAATCTTGAACACGCGCACACCGCTGTTCATCATTTTGTCGATGAAACGGACGGTTTTTAGGTCCTTCGGACTCATAATGTACTTATTGTCTATCTCCAGTTGGTTGCCCGTCTCGTTGTCGGTGACGGTGTAGCTGCGACGGCAAATCTGCACACACTCACCACGGTTGGCTGAGCGGTTGGCATTGTCGAGGCTCATGTAGCACTTGCCTGAGATGGCCATGCAGAGTGCACCGTGACAGAACATCTCTATGCGCACCAGTTGTCCTGAGGGGCCGCAGATGTGCTCTTCCTCAATGTGGCGGTAGATGTCGGCCACCTGTTCCATGCGAAGCTCTCGGGCGAGGACCACCACGTCGGCAAACTGTGCGTAGAACTTCAGCGCCTCGACGTTCGATATGTTGAGTTGTGTGGAGAGGTGCACCTCCACGCCCACCTTTCTGCAGTACTGCATCACGGCCACGTCGCTGGCAATGATGGCAGAGATGTCGGCATCGTGAGCAGCGTCAATGATTTGTCGCATCAGCTCCAGGTCTTCTTGATAGATGATGGTGTTCACCGTGAGGTAGCTCTTCATGCCATGTTCATTGCAGGTGGCGGCTATCTCGCGCAGGTCGTCGATGGTGAAGGTCGAGGCTGAGTGGGCACGCATGTTCAGCTTCTCAATGCCGAAGTAGATGCTGTCGGCACCAGCCTGGATGGCAGCTGCCAAGGATTCGCGACTGCCGACGGGGGCCATGATTTCGTAGGAACCCAGCCCCAGCCCCTCCCCAGGTGAGGGGAGGCTGGATAGATTTGTTGGGTGAGCGTTCTTTATGTTTTTATTTTCTGTCATGTATCTTTACTTTTATGTTTCTTTTCTATCTAAACTCCCCTCCCCTGGGGAGGGGTTGGGGGTGGGTTCTTGGGTGTTTGTGGGTGCGGTGGGATGTCTATTACAGTAGTGGAGAGAAAAGTCTGGTGAGGCTTTCCCATAGGGCTACTGCGAATCCTGGTTGCATGCGGTCTGGCAGTTCGGTAAGGTCAACTGACTGTTGCTCGTCGGCCAGATAGATGTCGCGCAGCTGACAGGCGGCCTCCCTACCATAGAAGAAGGTGTTGGCCTCGAAGTTGCTCTCTAATGAGCGGAAATCGATGTTTGTTGATCCGCATGTGGCGATACAGTCGTCGCACACCATCATCTTTGAGTGCAGGAAGGCTGGCTTGTAGAGCGACACCTTGATGCCCGCCTCTACCATCTCGCGCAGATAGCTGCGGCTGGCCCATTGCGTGAGCCATGCGTCGCCGTGTAGCGGTACGAGCAGGCGTATGTCAACCCCTGTTGATGCAGCTGTCTTCAGTGCGAAGAGCACGATGCTCGTTGGGAGGAAGTAGGGCGTTTCAATATAGACGTACTGCTTGGCATTCATGATGATATCGACGTAGCCCTGCATGATTTCGGGCATGGGCGACGATGGTCCGCTGGTGACGGTCTGCACAGGGCAGTCGGGGAAGTCGTCGTCCTCAATGGGTGGATAGAACCTTTTATCGTTGAGCAGCACGCGACTGGTGAAGTGCCAGTCCACGGAGAAGGCGCGTTGCATGGAGTAGACCCCCTGTCCCTCGACGCGTACCATTGTGTCGCGCCAGCCCAGCTGCCGTTGCTTCTTTTTCTTCTTGCCGCCGTTCACGTATCGCACAGCAATGTTCATGCCCCCTATGTAGCCTATTCGTCCGTCGATGACGATAATCTTACGGTGGTTGCGGTAGTTGGCCTTGCTGGTGAGTCGCGGGAAACGCACCGGCATGAACGGTGTCAGCTGTATGCCTTCATTCTGCATGCGGCGGAAGAAACTGTTCTTCACGCTCCAGCACCCGACGTCGTCGTAGATGATGCGCACCTCCACTCCCTGTCGGGCCTTGTCGATGAGGGCATCGCTGACGAGCTGTCCCAGTGCATCGTCTTCGAAGATATAGATGTCGATGTGTATGTGCTCCTTGGCTGCAGCGATGTCGCTGAGCAGTGCCGGGAAGAACTGGTAGCCGCTGGTCATGAAATCCACCTTATTCTTATAGAAGGGCAGTGCCAGGCTTTGGTTAATGAACAGTTCTATGACAGGTTTTTGGTTCTCAGGCAGTGCATTGTTGCTCGTTTCCACAAGTTTGAAGAGCGAGCTGCGCGAGAGGGCATCGAGCGAGCGTCGGTTCACCATGCGCTTTCGCCGTGTGTTAACGCCAAAAAAGATGTAGGCCAGTATGCCGATGATGGGTATGAAGTAGATCACGAGCGCCCAAGCCATTGTTTTCGCAGGCTGCCGGTTGTCCATGACCACATGGATGATCGCCAGGATGGCGAACACCTGATTGATCAGGAATATGAGGTTGGTCATGCTCATGATGTTCTTCGTTGCTTTATTTGATGTCAATCAGTTTGTGAGTCTGCAGGGAGAGTTGCCACTGTGGGTGTGTCTTTATATAGTCTATGCACTCGTGCAGCAGCCGCGCGTTCTGCTCGGTATGGCCCGTGTCGCAGGGCTGGAGGTATAGGAGAGGCTTCTTCAGGGGGAAAGGGACGAACTGGCTTAGGAGGTCTTCGGGATTGGTGATGCCGTCGAAGATGATCTTGATTTCGTGGGGGGTGAGGGAGATGTGGGGGAAGTGGGTGTCGTGGGGTAGGTGGGTGATGTTGGTGATGTGGGCGGGCTTGGGAGAGATGGTGAGCCAGTCGAGGTTACGGGGAGCAGGACGGGTGCCGTTGCTTTCCATCGCCACTTCGTAGCCGTGCTGGTGCAGCTGGTCCACGAACGCTTCGTCGGCCTGTAGCGTGGGCTCGCCACCGGTGAGCACTACGAAACGGGCAGGATAGGGGGCTATGGCCGTGATGATGTCATCGGTGGTCATCTCGCGATAACTATCGAACTCGGTGTCGCAAAATGAGCAACGCAGGTTGCAGCCCGCAAAGCGGATGAAGATGGCTGCGCGCCCCGTATTGCGCCCCTCGCCCTGTAGCGAGTAGAATATTTCGTTTACTCTGAAGCTCTTCATCTTTCCTTTTTCATCGTTCATCTTCCTCATAGGTGGCAATGTTGCCCTCGCTCTCCTGCACCACGGCTTTGTAGCACTCAGGCACCTGTTCAGTGCACCACCGTGCTATGTTCTCGGCAGTGGGGTTGAAGGGCAGCACATCGTTCAGGCACTGATGGTCGAGCGGACCCTTGATTTTCCGTTTCAGTTCGCTGAAATCTACCACCATACCGTTTTTGTTCAGCTCGCGTGCGCGGCAGTAAAGCGTGATGATCCAGTTATGGCCGTGCATGTGGGTGCACTTGCTCTCGTAGTCGAGCGTGAGGTGATGGCTGGCTGAAATCTCTATTTTCTTTTCTATGTAGTACATGGGTTGTGGGTTATTATTCTTTTTTGGGGACTGATGGGGCAAATGGGGCTGATGAGGCGGTTATGTGACAATGAGGTCGCTGCCCAGTTTCTTGGCGAGCATGTTGCGAAGCTCTTGGGTTTCCTTGTAGTCCTTCATGAGCTGCATCATGTTGTTCATGTCGCCAGTGGCTTGGCGCAGTTGTAACTGTATTTTTCTGAGGTGCTGCTCCACGATTTCGAGACGGTAGTCCATGATGAGGTGTAGCACGCGCTGGCGCAGACTGTCCTCACGCGGCTGCATCACGAACCGACCACCTAACTGATGGCGGTCGATGGCCAAATGAGTGGCATGGCGGCTCACCTCTATGTCGGGATGGCTGCAGAAGTAGGTCTCGGCCTTGAAGCCCGGTTCCTTGCAGTGGGCCACGGCCTCGGCCAGAATCTGATTGTTCAGGGGTGATGCAAACTGAAGGCCGTCCTGAGAGAGGTCGAAGTCTATGTACTCAGCCACACTCAACGAGATGTGCTGTCCGTCGTCAGTCTCTATGTCGTCGTAGATAATCTCTTCGCCGTGGCGCACCACCTCGCGGATGAGGAGCTGCTCTAACATACCCCCGTGGGACCCATCACCCTGGGACCCACCACCCTGGGACCCACCCCCAACCCCTCCCCAGGGGAGGGGGGATTGGGTAGTGTTGCTGGTGTCAGGGGAGGAACTATTCAGACTCCCCTCCCTTGGGGAGGGGTTGGGGGTGGGTGTTTGTGTCGTTGCACTCCTTATATACTTGTTCATCTCGGCCACGAGGGTCTGCTCCTTCATGCCGATGCGCTGTGAGAAGTCGGTGAGATAGGTTGAACGCAGAATCTGGTCGGGAATGACTGATATGCTCTTCACAATGCTGCCGATGGCCTCGGAGCGTTTCACGGGGTCTGTGACGTTCTCCACTGTGAGCCTGCTCTTGAAGGTGATGAAGTCGGTCTGGTGCTCGTCGATGTATCGGCGCAGCTCGTCGGACGAGTGCTTGCGTGCGAACGAGTCGGGGTCGTCGCCGTCGGGCAACAGTAGTACTTTGATGTTCATGCCCTCTGAGAGCAGCATGTCGGTGCCTCGCATGGCCGCGTGTATGCCTGCCTCGTCGCCGTCGTAGAGCAGCGTGATGTTCTGTGTGAAGCGGTGCAGCATGTGTATCTGGTGCATGGAGAGCGCCGTGCCGCTGTTGGCCACCACATTCTCAATGCCAGCCTGGTGCATGGCTATCACGTCGGTATAGCCCTCTACCATGAACACGCGGTCTTCCTTGACGATGGCGCGCTTGGCCTGGTAGATGCCGTAGAGCTCGCGCTCCTTATGGTAGATCTCGCTCTCGGGCGAGTTCACGTATTTCTGCGCCACGCCCTTGGTGCGCGAGTCCAGGAGTCGTCCGCCGAAGGCCACCACCTTGCCGCTGATGTTCAGCCAGGGGAAGATGACGCGGCCACGGTAGCGGTCGGTCAACTGAGCGTTTGGGGCTGAAGGCTGAGAGGTATGGTTAGACTCATTCTCGGTTCTTTCGTAGCACAAGCCTGTTTTTACCAGAAATTCAGGCTTATAACCGGCCTTGACGGCTGCCTGTGCCATGGCATCGCGCTTGGGCAGCGCAAAGCCCAGTTGGAATTTCTCGATGATGTCGTCGCGTATGCCACGGCTGCGGAAGTACTGTCTGCCGATGGCCACACCGTCGGGGTCGTTCTTCAGCACATCGTGGAAATAGTTCATGGCCCACTCGTTGACTACAAACATCGACTCGCGTTCGCTCTGCTCCTGTCGTTGCTCGTCGGTGAGTTCCTTCTCCACCACCTCGATGTTGTATTTCTTGGCCAGCCAGTGCAGAGCCTCGGGGTAGGTGATCTGCTCGTGCTCCATGAGGAAACTGACGGGTGTGCCGCCTTTTCCGCACACAAAGCAGTGGCAGATGTTCTTGGCAGGCGACACCATGAACGACGGGTTGCGGTCGTCGTGGAACGGGCAAAGTCCTTTGTAGTTGACGCCGCTCTTGCGCAACGTCACAAACTCGCCCACCACGTCAACGATGCGTGCTGCATCAAGGATTCTGTCAACTGTCGCTCTGTCTATCATAGTTTATATTTTGGTTCGCGTGCGTGTAATTGGGCTGCAAAGGTAATATAAAAAATTGAAAATTGAAAATTGAAGATTGAAAATTGAAGGGTGAAGGGTGAAAATTGAAGGGTGAAAATTGAAAATTGAAGATTGAAAATTGGAGATTGATGATTAAAAAATGGAGATTGGAGCTTGAAAATGAAGCTTGAAATGGTGTGTCCTTATTTAGACACATCCCCCTCCAAAACTCGCGTCAAAATCAGCAAACGGTCAAGTGCTTTCAAATTTGCGAGTTTTGGACGGTTTTGTAACTTGCTGTAATACAGCAAGATACCGAACGGTGCTGTGCGTAATGCCTTCTGGGCCAGACGGTTAGCGCGATTTAGGCTCTTTCACGATGAGGTTTAGGATAGATGGTGGCACCATTTAGGTTAGATCGTTACACGAAATAACCTAAATCACGATGTGATATGTCCAAGATTGCATCGTGATTTAGGTTGAAATATGCTATGTCTCTGGCTAAAAGTGTGCGTAAAAGAATCTACGTTTTTCGATGAAATGGGCTAAAAAATGCAGGAATAATGGTAAAAAGTGATAATAGTGAACACTGAATTTTGCTACAGAACAATGAAAATTGACCAAAATGCGGCCAAAAAAGTGTTAATAAAACCTACTTTTCGATTTTTTGTGGTCGTTTTTTAGGGGGTCTTATTTAGACAAACTTTCATCGGTGGAAAGGCCCATTTCGCGTGCTTTCTGTATGAGCAGTTGCATGAGTGCTTCGCGTTCGTTCTCCACGCGGTTGTCGAGCACAGCGTCCTTCAGCGTCTGTTTCAGAGTGCCTACCTCACGTGAGGGCTTCAGGTGGAACATCTGCATGATTTCGTTGCCGTCGATCACGGGCTGTAACAAACGTTTGTAGTCCTTCTCCTTCAGGTCGGCCAGTTTTGTGCGCACCATGCGGAAATTCTCCAAGAACATCTTCTTGCGCATCTCGTTCTTCGAAGTGATATCGGCCTCGCAGAGTGTCATGAGGTCGTCGATGTCGTCGCCCGCATCGCTGAGCAGTCGGCGTACGGCAGAGTCGGTCACCTCGTTGTCGGCTATGACCTGTGGTCGCATGTGCATGTCCACCAGCTTCTGCACATACCTCATCTCGCCCCCCATAGGCAGTTTCAGTCTGCGGAAAATATGTTCCACCATCTTTGCTCCCACGATGTTATGGTTGTGGAAGGTCCATCCCACGGCGGGGTCCCACCGCTTCGTCTTTGTCTTGCCGATGTCGTGGAGAAGGGCTGCCCAGCGGAGCCATAGAGCCCCCTCCAACCTCCCCCGACTGGGGGAGGCTTTAGGAGTCAGACTTGTAGATGATGGTTTGTCAATAAAAGTACGCAGCTTTGTGATAACAGACTCTGGAGTGTTTAACACCTCATCATTGGTGAATCTGATTTCATGATAACCTAAGTCTTGAAGTATCTTTGTCCTTAACTGGTCTGCTTTTTGCTGCTCTGGAGTAAAATGATAGCCACCATCAATTTCGATGACTATTTTTTTCTTTAAGCATACGAAATCAACGATAAAATCACCAATGACATGTTGCCTACGAAATTTCTCTCCCAATTGTTTTCCTCGTAGTAATTCCCACATAGCCAATTCTGCCATAGTGGGTTCTTTCCTATTCTTAGAACTATTTGATTTTAATATTTCATATAGGAATGGATCCGCTGTCTTGTAGTGATCAACAATTTCTTTTTCAGTCATTTGTTCACAGCGAGTACTAACTTCAGAAAGTCTCTCCTCTTCTGCATCCTTTTCGCTTCGAGTTCTAACTTCAATAGCCTCCCC
>JAEEGI010003032.1_pt1 | contig 40401 bp, 28 predicted proteins | sample 8958751 | NCBI WGS metagenome assembly JAEEGI01 (sample SAMN16246545, study PRJNA631951) | gut metagenome | biome: gut microbiome; feature: rumen; material: KS-attached | host: Bos | place: Iran: Karaj | collected 2018-10 | reverse complement strand
ACGACTACACAAACACCGACAACTGCCCAAGCACAGACACCCTGCATCTTACTATCCATTACGGCACCCACAACGCCTATACCGAGACATCTTGCGAGAGCTATCTCTGGCATGGCAACGAATACACCACCACGGGGGAATACACATACGATTACACCAACTCCGACAACTGCCCCAGCACCGACACCCTTCTGCTTGTCATCCTCTACGGCACCAACAACGCCTATACCGAGACATCTTGCGAGAGCTACACATGGCATGGCAACGAATACAACACCACAGGAGAATATACCCACGACTACACCAATTCCGATAATTGTCCGAGTACAGATACTTTACACCTGACTATCCATTACGGCACCCATAATACCTATTACGAAACCGCAATCGACAGCTATTCTTGGCACGGCACGACCTACACCATTTCAGGAAACTACACCTACTCATACATCAATGGTTCCAATTGTCCCAGCACCGACACCCTTCACCTCACCATCAACTACAGCAGCCATAATATAATAAGTGCAACCGCCTGTGAGTCCTATACCTGGCACAACACCACCTACACCGCTTCTGGACGGTATACCTATTCCTACACCAACGACCAAGGCACACCAAGCACCGATACCCTTCTGCTTGTCATCCTCTACGGCACCCACAGCGCCTATACCGAGACCGCCTGCGAGAGCTACACATGGCATAGTAACGACTACACCACCACAGGAGAATATACCCACGACTATACCAATTCCGACAACTGCCCAAGCACAGACACCCTGCATCTTACTATTCATTACGGTACCCACGATTCCTATACCGAAACATCTTGCGAGAGTTATCTCTGGCATGGCAACGAATACAACACCACAGGAGAATACACCCACGACTACACCAACTCCGACAACTGCCCCAGCACCGACACCCTGCATCTGACTGTCCATTATGGGAGCCACGACATCTATTTTATCTCGACCTGCGAGGGCTATCTTTGGCATGGAGTATACTATAACACAACGAGCACACCCACATACAATTACCTCAATAACGACAACTGTCCCAGCACCGACACCTTAAAGCTTTTCATTTACCATGGCAATCATACCTCCCTGTCCGATACTGCCATAAACCAATACAGCTGGCATGGAACAACCTTCACCAGCTCTGGCACCTACACCCATTCCTATCTCAATGACGATGGATGCGAGAGCACCGACACCCTGCATCTAACCATTCTCCATAGCAGTCATCAGGTGGAATACGCTGCGGCTTGCGGCGCTTACACATGGCATGGAACCACCTATTCGGCCTCTGGCACCTACACCTACCACTACAACAACTCCCAGGGAATATCCAGTACCGACACCCTGCACCTGACCATTCATCATGGAAGTAGACTCCATATCGACACAACCGTTTGCGACACTTTTTATTGGGAGGGGAAAGGCATAGGCTACAATCGCTCCATGTCCGACTCGCTCATACTGCCCAACGCCTTCAATTGTGACTCCGTCGTCACCCTGACCCTAACAGTCCACCATTCCACTTTTTCCGACACCGCCATCAGGGCCTGCGACTCTTTCTATTGGGATGCACTCGACACGCTCCTTGCCGAGAGCTGCTATGCTCAAACCCATCTGCTCAACCACCTGGGGTGCGATTCTACGGTAGGGCTAACGCTCACCATCCATCGGTCGGACACCACCCGCCTGCATGACACCATCTGCCAAGGAACCTACTACCTTTTCCACGGCTCAATCTACACCCAGGAGGCGTTGCTCGAGTTCGACACCCTCAACCACTATCGCTGCGACAGCATCGTCCTGTTGCGTCTCGCGGTAGTGGCACCTCCAGAAATCGCCATCCAGACCCACATCGATTGCGCACGCCAAGCATACAATCTGCAAGCCCTCACCCAGGCACCCTATCTTTGGTGGCACACCAATCACGACAACACCCCAGCACATGTGGGGGAAACGGAACTGACTGCCGCTGTTGAAGACACCACCATCTATTGGGTCACGGCCGACCTGAGAGACACCCTCTTCTGTCCCTCCTCGGACTCGGTAGTCCTAACCCCCATCGAACTGCCCACGGCCCATATAGAAGTGTCGCCAACCACCCTCGACGAACAACACCTAACCCTCACCGCCACCCGCATCGGTTCCCCAAACCGCTGGAGCCAGTGGTATGTGAACGGCACCTACTACAGCGACAACCTTTGTCAGATAACCTATACGGCTTCCCTCGACATGGACTCGGTGATGGTGCAGCTTATTTCGGGCAATGATTTCTGTCAGGACACCGATAAGGTGGCGGTTCCCATTGTGAAACCCCACCTCTTCATTCCGAATTTCTTCATGCCGGAGGACCACGACCCCGAGCTCAACACTTTCCGCGTAACCACAACTGCCCACATCCGCTCCTACCAGATCGACATCTTCGACCGTGCGGGCCGTAGGGTGTTTCACGCCGATACCCCCAACACCCCTTGGGACGGCACCCACGACGGCACGCCCTGCCCGCAGGCCGCCTATGTCTACCGCATCAGCTACACCACCACCCTCATTCCCAACAGCCCTCAGTGTGTGACCGGCACGGTGGTGCTTTGCCGTTGAGGAGGTCGGGCTGTGGTGGGTGGAATTTCCTCACAACCCGCTGGCTCATGGACTGTTGGCTGCAGCCGCCACGGCTGACCCCAGAAGAATGCACCCTGCGCCGACGGTTTTTAGGGGAAAAATATGTGGGGTTTGTGGATTTTTCCTCGTGTAAAAGTGGTACTTTTGCATTCGAGAAAAAGGAAACAAATAGGCAAAAAAAAGATGGCCTGGGTGACTTTGAATCAAATAAAGAAAATATAAACGAAATAAATGAAAGGAGTTTTCGCTATGAAAATGTCAAATGTAATTGGAATCGCATTGTTGGGCATTGCCTTGGTGGCAAGCCCGGTATACGCTCAGCGTGGCGGCGGCGGTCGCGGCGGCAGCGGTGGCGGCAGCCACAGCAGCATGAGCAGCGGCAGCCGTGGCGGCGGCAGTTTTTCTTCTTCGTCGCGTGGCGGCGGCAGCTTCTCCTCTTCTTCGTCGCGTGGGAGCAGTTTCTCCTCCTCGTCGTCGCGCAGCAGCTCAAGCTATTCTTCGCCCCGCAGCAGCTCAAGCTATTCTTCGCCCCGTAGCAGCTCAAGCTATTCTTCGTCGCGCAGCAGCTCTTCGATGAGCAGCAGTCCCAGCCGTAGTAGCAGTTCCTACCAGGGCAGCCGTGGCGGCGGCTCGGAGATGCGCTCTTCCAGCAGCATCCCCAGCCAGATTCGCAGCCGTGAGGCCGCCTCGCCCCGCAGCGGTGGCGAGGTGCGCAGCGGCGTCCCTTCGGCCCGTGGCGGCCAGCCTTCGATGCGCGGCAACATGGGTGAGCGCGGCGGCGCTCCTGCAGGCTCGCGCGGTGAGGTGGGGGCTCCCGCCAGTCGCAACAGCGGCAGCGTGGGCAGACCTTCGGGCCAGGCCCCTGTGGCCGGCGAAGGCAGACCCAACGGTCATGGCTGGGCCGACGCGGGCCATCCGCATCGCCCCATGCCTCCCTCGCACCGTCACATGCACCCCGCCCCCTATTTCTGGCACCCCGTGCACCACTGCATGGTGCATTGCCACCCCGTTTTCTGGGATCCTTGGCCCTGCCGTGCATGGTACTGGCCCGGCTTCTGGGTCTACTGCAACACCTACTGGTATGACTACCACCCCACGGATGTGATTGTTGTGAGGGAGTATGCCCGCCAGAACTACAACATCGACCTCCTCACCTACGTCATGAGCGGCGACCTGATGTACGCACTCGTTCAGGACCCCGACGGCCACAACTACATTCAGGTGTATGACCAGAGCGACAAGCTGCTGGCTGAGCAGCAGGTGAGCCGCAAGTACATCAAGATGGAGCTGGACCAGCAGAACGGCGGAGTGTGGATTTTGAAGAAACGCGACAAGGACCCCCTGATGTTCCTCTATAGCGACGGCCAGCTGCTCATCTACGAGGCAGACTAACCGGCAGAGACATCAAGCAAATAATAGGAAAAACCTCCTTCCCCCAGCGGGGAGGGAGGCTTTTTGTTGGGTTTGCCCGGCATGGGCTATAGAAGGTAATGAAATACTGCACAATTCTTCCACAACTTGTGGAAGAATCGTTCTTTCTAAATCTTCCACAACTTGAGGTGGCTCCTCGAGGGTGGGAGGGGCTGAAGGTGAGTTGAGGGCAATGCCAAAGAAAAAGGGTGAACGGTAGAAAAGAGAACCGTCGCTTTTGGACCGCTCCGAGCGGTGGCGTTGGGAGCTGGGCTAATTACACCTTTTAGCATTATGCTAAAAGGTGTAATTGTAATATACTGATAACTAAGTTTCTATGAATTGCTCGGAAAGGGTGTCTAAAAATAGAGCATTCTCTTTACGCTCTCTGCTCAGAACTGCCAGGTGCGTTTTTGCGAGGCGGGGGTTTTGAAGATGCACTTCCAGGGGATGGAGACTTTGGTTTCGGGGGAGGGGAGCGCGTTGGAGGGTTGGCGGTTGGGACAGCTGAAGAGGATGTTGTAGCCGGTGTGCTGGCGGATGCTTTGGATGATGGGTAGGGTGCGCGGGAATTGTCGCGTCCTCCCGACGAATGGTTCCAGCAGGATGCGGTGCTGTAGCAGTTGGTTGGGCTTTCCCTTGGCTTCGACGTAAAAACGTATTTCGGCTCCTACGGATGTGTCGTCGCACGCTATTACGATGCCACGCAGTTCGTGCCAGTAGACAAAGAGGTCTTTGTATTCGTGGTAGTTGCTGAGGTTGGTGACTTGGCTGGCAAAGAATCCCGCTTTGCCGATGGCCAGGCGTTGGTTTTTCAGCCTCTGATATTCTGTGACACCGTGGAACCCTATTATGAGGGTGTCGATGTTGATGCAGAAATAGAAAAAAAAGATGGATTTTTCGGAAAACGCGGTGGTGAGCAGACCGTAGGAGATGATGGAGAGGAGAATTATTAGGATGGCTAAGAAGGCTGTCTGGATGTTTTTTCCCGCGGTGTGGTAGTGGTCGGACTCTCCTTCGGGCAAAAGGGAGATGAGGGTGCTATGGGAGACTTGTTGCACGGGGGCGGGGAATGGGGTTAACGGGCCTGGGGGAGGTTGCGTTTTTTTGCGCGGCGTGCACAGTAGCGGCTGGCGATGAAGTAGTAGAGGAAGTAGTAGGGGATATAGGCGATGGAGAGGTAGGTGTCGAGGCCGCGGCCGATGTCGTCGGTGACGCCCAGGCCGATGCCTATGACGATGACGAAGATGCCGGTGATGATGAAATAGAGCTGCATGAGGTCTTTGCCTCCGGGCCATTTGCTGCGTATCTTGAAGAAGAGCACGACCTCGAAGATGAGATAGAAGGGGGCGGTGAGCATGTAGAGCGCCATGAAGATGAAGTAGCCCAGATGCAGGGACTTGGTGTTGCCCTCGACGAGGGCCTGATGGACTGCCTCGGGACTTTCGATGAACTGGGTGGCGCAGAGCGAGAGGGTGGAGACGAGCCCCAGGGTGATGACTATGTTGATGAGGATGTCGAGACGCTGGCCGGTAGGTTTGCGACGGCTGTGCTCGTTGAGTCCGATGAAGGCTATGGTGCCTACCAGGGTGCTGACGAGGGTGACGAAGGCCAGGAAGTACTGGTTTGGGATGAGGACGGTGAGGAGGTAGAGTGCCGCCATGAGGATGGCGGACACGAGGTAGAACTGTTGCCAGGGGTGGTAGTTCATGGGGTTTATGCGTTTTCTGTCTTTCATAAGCTTCGCTATTGATTTTCCCAATAACGCAGGGGGAGCGGTTTTATTGTGCGAGGAGAAGAAAATGACCGATTGGAGGATGGCCCGACGGAAAAAAAGACAGTCCCCGCAGGTGGGGACTGTCTTTGGGCGTGCGTGGCACACAGGTTTACTTGTTGCTTTCTTCGACGGACTCTTTGATGAGCTGGAAGGTGGCTTCAATGTCGTTGTCGAGGCCCATGCTGAAACGGATGAGGCCTTCGCTCATGCCCATCTCTTTCTGGATGTCCTCAGGAACTTCGGAGCTGGTGCTCTTGCCGCTGTTGCTGAAGAGGGTCTTGAAGTAGCCCAGGCTGACGGCGAGGTAGCCGACGCCTTTCTGCTGCATGATTTCCATGATGCGGCTGGCCTTGTCGGCGGTGCCCATGTCGATGCTGATCATGCCGCCGTAGCCGTAGCCTTCATTGCACATGCTGTTGAAGAGGGCGTAGTCGGGATGCTCGGGCAGGCCCGGGTAGTTGTATTTGAAGCCGACCTCTTTGAAGCGCTTGGCCAGGTACATGGCGTTCTCGCCGTGTTTCTTCATGCGGATGTGGAGGGTGTGGAGGTTCTTGAGGATGGAGGCGCTGCGCATGGGGTCGAGCACGGGGCCGAGGAGCATGCAGGTGCCGTTGTTGACATCGATGAGGCTGCCAATGTACTCGGCGCTGCCACAGATGGCACCGGCCACACAGTCGTTGGTGCCGTTGACATACTTGGTCATGCTGTAGACGGTGACGTCGGCGCCCAGCTGGCAGGGGCTGAAAATCATGGGGGTGAAGGTGTTGTCGACGATGAGCTTGGCACCGGCGGCATGGGCCATCTTGCTCAGCTCGGGGATGTTGGCGATGCGGAGCAGGGGGTTGTTCATGGTTTCGGTGTAGACGACCTTGGTGTTGGGGTGCTCGGCAAGGGCTTTCTTGACGGCATCGAGGTTCTGCATGTTGACGAAGGTGGTTTCGACACCAAATTTCTTGAGGTAGTTGGCCATGAAGGCGAAGGTGCCGCCATAGGTGGTCATGGAGCTGACAATGTGGTCGCCGCATTTGACCTCATGGAGCAGGGCACAGGTGATGGCTGCGAGGCCGGAGCCGGTGACCCAGGCTGCCTCGGTGCCTTCCATGGCCGCGAGGGCCTGGCAGAGGGCGAGGTTGGAGGGGTTCCAGTGGCGGCTGTAGAGGAAGTAGCCCTCGGTTTCGCCGTGGAAGGTTTCGGTCATGAGGTGTGCCTCGGGGAAGGTGAAGGTGGCGCTGTCGCAGATGGCGGGGTTGACACCACGGTTGGCGTCGCGGCCGTCGAGACGCTGGATGGCTGTTGCGGGATCGAATTTTTTCATGTTTTGTTAGTTTTTTGGGTTTATTATTGTTTGTTTGTTTTTTCGTGTGGGGTGGTAGCGGATGGGCGTGGGCCCTGAGCGGGGGGTGTGGTTGCCGAAGGCCTATTTGTAGAGGAGGAAGATGGCGGGCCGTTTGTTGAGGTCGGGCGGGTTGTCGAGCCACTGGCGGGAGAGGCGGGCCCGGATGTACTGGGAGGGAAGGGTGAGGTCGGCGGCGACACAGATGCGGGTGAGGGGTTGCAGCTGATGGGCGAGATAGTCGAGGAACTGGTTGTTGCGGTAGGGGGCCTCGATGAAGATTTGCGTTTGGTTGTCGCGGTGGATGGACACCTCGATGCGCTTGAGAAGGGCGTCGCGCTCGCGCAGTTTGATGGGTGCATAGCCGTTGAAGGCGAAGTTCTGTCCGTTGAATCCGGAGGCCATGAGGGCCAGCATGATGCTGCTGGGCCCCACGAGGGGCACCACCTCGATGCCGCGGCGCTGGGCTTCGGCGGTGATGAGGGTGCCGGGGTCGGCGACACAGGGGAGGCCGGCCTCGGACATGAGACCGATGTTGCGGTTGTGCTTGACAATGGGGTCGAGGTAGCCGACGAGGTCGGTGGCGGGGGTGTGCTCGTTGAGCTCGAGGAGCTCAACCTCGTCGAGGCTGGCGGCGGTGTAGCCCATGCGCTTGAGGTTGCGCCGTGCGGTGCGCTGGTCCTCTACGATGAAGGTGGTGCAGGTGTTGAGCAGCTCACGGTTGTAGGGAGGGAGCGAGGCATCGGGGTTTTCGTTGCCGATGGGGACGGGGAAGAGGATGAGTTTTGCGGGCATGAGAGTGGGTTTTTTATTTTTGGATGGAGGCTGGGACTATATCATCATGAGGTAGCTGACTTCTTTCTCGGTGAGTTCGCGGTAGCGGCCACGGGGAAGGTCTTTCTTGGTGAGGCCGGCGAAAACCACGCGGTCGAGTTTGAGAACATTGTAGCCGAGGTGCTCGAAGATGCGGCGCACGATGCGGTTTTTGCCGCTGTGGAGTTCAACACCGACAATGCGTTTGTCGTTGGCACCTTGGACGTATTGGACATCGTCGACATGGATGGGGCCGTCCTCGAGCTCGATGCCTTGTAGCATCTGCTGCATGTCGTTGCGGGTGACGGGTTTGTCGAGTTCGACCTGATAGATTTTATATACTCTGGCGGAGGGATGGGTGAGGCGACGAGCGAGGTCGCCGTCGTTGGTGAAGAGCAGCAGGCCGGTGGTATTGCGGTCGAGCCGGCCGACGGGATAGATGCGCTCTGGACAGGCGCCGTCGATGAGCATCATCACGGTTTCGCGGTTTTGGGGGTCGTCGACGGTGGTGATGAAGCCTTTGGGCTTGTTGAGGAGGAAGTAGCGTTTGCGCTCGCTGTGGAGGGTTTCGCCACCGTATTTGACCACGTCGCCTTCGTGGACTTGGAAGCCCATCTCGGTGATTACTTTGCCGTTGACGGTGATGCTGCCAGCGGCGATGAGCTTGTCGGCATCACGCCGCGAGCAAATGCCGGCATTGGCAATGTATTTGTTGAGGCGGGTGGTGCCGTCGTAGGGCTTGGGTGCGGGAGGCGGGGTTTTGGGTTTCTTGACAGGCGGGGTCTTGACGCGTGGCTTGCCATCGGCTGTTTTGGCCGCTTTTTTCTTTTTGTCGGCATTGGGGCCATAGGGGCGCTGGCTGTGGCTCTTGCCGTGGTGGTTGCGGCGGGAGGTGGGAGTGTCGGGGTGTTGAGTGTTGTTGCGGTCGGCTGCGTCGTCGGCTTTGTCGTATTTGCGGGCAGGCTTGGCAGGACCGTTGTCGTTGTTGGACTGTTGGGAGTAGACTTTGTGTCCGGCAATGCGTGGACGACGGCCGGGGCCGGACTGTCCGTTGCTTCTGTCTTGATTATTGTTTTTGTCGTTCTTTTCCATAAATGAATGGGTTGCAATTGATAGGGGGTTTGTAATTAAAATCTCATCTTATAGGGGAAACTGGCATCGAGTTCCTGCTTGTTGCGGAGGTCGGCAACCTCGCCGGCAAGGCGGAGAAGGATGTCCAGTTTCATGAACCGGAGCCAGGAGAGTGCTTTGTCGTCTTTGCGGCAGGCAAGGCAGAACATGAGGTTGGCCTGGTGGAGGTTCTTCAAGACCCATGCCCGGGCGCGTTGGTCGCCGTCGATGGCGTGGGACATGAGGCCGAGCCATGCGAATCCGTTTTTGACCAGCCAGTCTTCGGCTTTGCCGTCTTCCTGTAGGAAATTGCTGAAAGCTGCCAGTTCGGGATGCGTTTGGAGGAGGTACTCGAAGAACTGTTTGCTTCCGGCAATGGCCTGCTGGAGGGCAAGGAGGGTGCGGACATCGTATTGGAGTAGGCCTTTGGACATGTTTTTTTTGGTGGTGAATAGATGATAATTGATTTTCTTTTTGTTCCTTTCTTTTTTTTTGAGTGTGATTGGGTGGTGTTGTGCTTTGGGTTTGCCGAGGGGTGCCGCACATGGGGGAGGCGACACCCCTTGGGGCGTTGTTGTCTTTAGGAGCGTATGTGGGCCCCGAGTTGGGTCTCGAGGTTCTTTTGCAGTTTGGCCATGACGGCCTCAATCTGTTTGTCGGTGAGCGTCTTTTCTTTGTCCTGAAGGATGAAGCTGACGGCATAGGATTTCATGCCCTCGGTGATGCCTTTGCCCTCATAGACATCGAAGAGGTTGACGCACTTGAGGAGTTTTTTCTCGGTGGAGTAGGCCACACGCTCGATGTCGGCAAACTGTACTTTCTTGTCGATGATGAGTGCCAGGTCGCGGCGTACCTCGGGGAACTTGGGTATCTCGGCATACAGTACTTCCTTGGTGGGGTAGCCTTTGAGAATGAGTTCCCAGTTGATGTCGGCATAGAAGACTTCCTGCTTGCAATCCATCCGTTTGAGGGTCTCTTTGGAGAGGCGGCCGAAGGAGCAGAGGAGTTTGTGGCTGTCGCGGAAGACAAGGTCGAGGCCTTCGGCAAAGTAATGTTCCTGGGCGGGGACGAAGTCGAGGCGCGTGATGTTGACGCGCATGCGGCGGAGGATGTTCATTACATGTGCCTTGAGGTGGTAGAAGTCGACGGGCACCACAGGTGCATGCCAGCCTTCGGGGTTGTTGCCGCCGGTCATGAAGATGGAGAGGTGGGGCGTTTCGACGTATTTGTCGGTTACCTTGTGCTCATCGGTGATTTGGTCGGCATTGAGAGCCATGGCGTAGGTGCGGCCAAACTCGTAGAGTTTCTGGTCGTGGATTTTATAATTGAGATTGCGCACCACACATTCCAGGCCGCAGTAGAGAAGGGTTTGGCGCATGACGTTGAGCTCTTTGCTGAGCGGGTTGAGGATGTGAACGTTGCGGGAGGCATCGAAGTCGGGGTTGTTCTCGAAATACTCGGCCTTGGTGAGCGAGTTGTTCATTATCTCGCTGAAGCCGTTGTTGGTGAGGTAGTCGGAAACAATGTTCTGGAGCTTGAGGGGATTGGGTTTGGGACTGAAGGAGAGGCAGCTGTTGACGTGGCTGTCGATGGCGATGTTGTTGTATCCGTAGATGCGCATGATTTCCTCGAGGACGTCGCACTCGCGGTAGACATCTACTTTGCAGGTGGGGATGGCGAGGTGCATGCCCGAGGGGGTCTCGGAGAGGATTTCGATGTCGAGGGAGGTGAGAGCGGTGCGGATGGCATCAACAGGAATCTCTTGTCCCACGGCGCGGGTGATGCGCTGGAAGTCGATGTCGACCTCGGCACGGGGGATGGGCTGGGGATAGATGTCCACCACCTTGGAGGCCACGGTTGCACCGGCTAATTCCTGAAGCAGGAGGACGGCACGCTGCAGGGCCCAGACGGTGATGTTGGGGTCGCAGCCGCGCTCGTAGCGGAAGGAGGCATCGGTCTTGAGGCCATGGCGTTTGGAGGTTTTGCGGATGGAGGTGGGGTTGAAGTAGGCACTCTCTAAGAAAACACGGGTGGTGCTATTGGTGACCCCGCTCTTTTGTCCACCAAAGACACCCGCTATGCACATTCCTTCCTGCTCGTTGCAGATCATCAGGTCGCGACGGTCGAGTTTGCGTTCCACCCCGTCGAGGGTGACGAATGGGGTGTCCTGGGGTAGGGTGCGCACGACGACATGGTTGCCGGTAATCTGGTCGGCATCGAAGGCATGCATGGGCTGACCTACCTCCATGAGGACGAAGTTGGTGACGTCCACCACATTGTTGATGGGACGGATGCCCACGGTGCGCAGCTTGTTCTGCAGCCACTCGGGGGAGTCGGCCACATGGACGTTCTCGAGGGTGATGCCGGTATAGCGGGGACAGAGGGTGGGTTCTTCCACGGTGACGCGGATGGGGTTGGCGCAGGTGTCGGCGGCTTGGGAGAGGTCGGCAACGTTGGGCCAATTGATTTTCTTATGGGCACCCTGGCGGGTGTTGAGGACGGCCACGATGTCCCGCGCCACACCGATATGCGAGGTGGCATCGGAACGGTTGGCGGTGATGGCTACCTCGAGGGTGTAGTCCTCTTCGAGGTGGAAATAATCTTTGGCGGGCATTCCAACAGGAGCATCGTCGGGGAGCACCATGATGCCTGCATGGTCAGAGCCAAGCTGAAGCTCGTCGGCTGCACAAAGCATGCCTTCGGAAACGGCTCCGCGGAGCTTGCCTTTCTTGATTTCGTAGAACTCGGTGTCGGAGGTGTAGATTTTGGTGCCAATCTGGGCGCAGACGACTTTCTGACCGGCTGCTACGTTGGGGGCACCGCAGACGATGTCGAGGGGACGGTCGCCACCCACATCTACCGTGGTGATGTGTAGGTGGTCGCTATTGGGGTGGGGTTGGCAGGTGAGCACTTGGGCGATGACCACATGTTCGAGGCCGCCTTTGATGCTTTCGACTTTTTCTACGCCTTCGATTTCAAGGCCTGAGAAGGTGAGGAGGTCGTCGAGTTGGTTTGGAGTGAGGTCGGTGTCGACATATTCGCCGAGCCATTTATAGGAGACTTTCATTTGTTTTTTCTTTTTTTGGGGTGGATTAGAAGTTGAAGTGTGCGGAGCCTGTTTTTTTTATTGAGGTTGGCACGCTGTGAATATACTATTTCTCAGCCAGTTTGGCCCATGTGTCCTTGAGGCTGCAGGAGCGGTTGAAGACAAGGTGGTCGGGGGTGGAGTCGCGGTCGGTGCAGAAGTAGCCCATGCGTTCAAACTGGAATCGTTGAGGCTCTTCAATGCCGGCTTCGTTGACCACCATGTGGGCTTGTCCAAGCGAAGGCTCGAGCTTGCAATGCTGCAGTACTTTGAGGCTGTCGGGGTTGAGGTTGTCGAGGAAGGTCTTGCCCTCAGGAGCCTCGTCGGGGGCTTCGGTGGCAAAGAGACGGTCGAACATGCGCACTTCGGCATCGATGGCCTGTGGGGCACTGACCCAGTGGAGGGTACCCTTGACTTTGCGACCGTCGGGGGCGTCGCCGCCGCGGGTGGCGGGGTCGTAGGTGCAATGGATGCAGGTGATGTTGCCGTCGGCATCTTTCTCGATACTTTGGGCGGTGACGAAATAGGCATAGCGCAGGCGTACCTCGCGGCCCAGCGTCAGGCGGAAATATTTGCGTGGAGCCTCCTCCATGAAGTCCTCACGCTCGATGTAGAGTTCGCGGCTGAAAGGTACTTGACGAATGCCGTCGGCAGGATTCTCGGGGTTGTTGACGGCATCGAGGTATTCCACTTGCCCTTCGGGGTAGTTGTCGATGACCAGTTTGACAGGGTTGAGGACAGCCATGCGGCGGGGAGCCACCTTGTTGAGGTGGTCGCGGAGGCTGTTTTCAAGACGTACATAGTCGATGATGTTGTCGCGTTTAGCAACTCCGATGTCCTCGCAGAAATTACGGATGCTCTCGGGGGTGTAGCCGCGACGACGGAAACCGCAGATGGTGGGCATGCGGGGGTCGTCCCATCCGGTGACGTAATGTTCCTTTACCAGCTGGAGCAGCTTGCGCTTGGACATGACGGTGTAGTTGATGTTGAGGCGGGCAAACTCGTACTGATGGCTGGGGAAGATGCCGAGCTGCTGGATGAACCAGTCGTAGAGAGGACGGTGGATGTCGAACTCGAGGGTGCAGATGGAGTGGGTGATGTTTTCGATGGAGTCGCTTTGGCCGTGGGCGTAGTCGTACATGGGGTAGATGCACCATTTGTTACCGGTGCGGTGATGCTCGGCATGGAGGATGCGGTACATGATGGGGTCGCGGAACTGCATGTTGGGGTGCGCCATGTCGATTTTGGCGCGCAGCACCTTGGAGCCGTCGGGGAACTCGCCGGCCTTCATGCGTTCGAAAAGGTCGAGGTTCTCCTCAACGGAGCGGTTGCGGTAGGGGCTGTTTTTGCCGGGTTCGGTGACGGTGCCACGGCCCAGTCGGATTTCCTCTTGGGTTTGGTCGTCCACATAGGCAAGGCCTTTCTTGATGAGCTCGACGGCCCAGAGGTAGAGCTGGTCGAAATAATCGCTGGCATAAAAGACATTGGCCCATTGGAACCCCAGCCAGCGAATGTCCTGCTGGATGGAGTCTACATATTCGGTGTCTTCCTTCACGGGATTGGTGTCGTCGAAACGCAGGTTGGTCTTGCCGCCATACTTCTTGGCAAGGCCAAAATTGAGACAGATAGACTTGGCATGACCGATGTGCAGATAGCCGTTGGGCTCGGGTGGGAAGCGCGTGAGAATGGACTTGTAGGTGCCCTCAGCGAGCCCCTGTTCGATGATTTCTTCCAAAAAATTACGAGATGTGTTTTCTTCCATCTTTATAAATTATTCATTATTATTCACTTATTCTAAAGGCGCAAAAATACCTTTAATCCACAAAAATACTAAATGTTTTTAATATATGCAAATTAAAAATAAGTGCACGGGAGATAGTGCACAAGGTAGGGTTGGTGGTTATAAGTTAGCAATTAATGGTTTAGGAATATTGGTGGCCTAAGTACTATAAATAGCAACTATCCATTGTGCACGAAGGCAATAAACGATACGATGCACGTTATCGGCCTATATTAAGTCATCGTACTCCCATTGGTCGGCGGGCACGTAGAGGTGGAAACAGAGGGCGTAGCCGTTTTTTAGGACTCCTTTTACGATTAGGCTAAAATAGGTGTCGTTTTTGGTGATGGTCATTGTGCCACTTTGGTAAGGGGAACCTTGGGTTTTATGGTTGCCGATGGAGCCTAAGAAGTAGTCGTAGCTGATATTGGCAATACTCATAACGCTTTTGTTATCGCCATTATCTATCGCGATTGTGTAAGTGATATCATCCTGGAACTTGGAGATATCGAAGGTATGATTGAGGCAGTTGGAGTCGAGGCTCACGTTGATTCTGATGGAGTAGTTGCCCTCGCTGTTGGTCTCTGTTGAATGGGAGGTAGTGTTGCTGTACAATTCTTTATTAAAGGTGTAGCTGCTTACCAGTTGGTGTAGCTTTCCGGCAGAGTAGAGCGTGTTGGGTTCGGTGTCGACAGCTGTTTCAATTCCTTTCTTGCAGCCAGCAAAGAGCAGGGCGGCACTTAACAGAGCGATGAGAAATAGTCTTCCTTTCATGGCGGTGTGGGGTTAATCGTTTAGATGACAAAGGCGGTTTCGTTTGAAATTCCAATCTGCAAAAATACAAAAAAATAATTAATTGCAAACAATTATTCTAAAAACACAGAGGTGGATGTTTTTTTTTACGAAGGTGGAATTGGTGTTGGTTTTTGTTGGTTATTTGAAATTAATTTGTATCTTTGCGGATGTGAAACTTAAATATTTATGTTATATGAAAAAGTCTTTAATTGTTGTTACTGTGGCATGTAGCTTGCTTTTTAGCTCATGTGCCTTTTTTGACAATCTGGCAAAGAATCTGTCGAGTATTGCCAATTTGCTAAATTGTGAGTACACGTTGAAGAATGTGTCGAACGTGACGGTTGCAGGCGTGAATGTGAAGAATGTGACCCAAGGCAATATTAATGCCACCGATGTGGTGAAACTGGTGAGCGCCATTACTGCCAAGAGCGTACCGCTGGGCCTGGACGTGAATATCAACGTGAAGAATCCTACCACTACCAATGCGCTGCTGACCACCATGGACTGGGCATTAGATGTGGCCACCACGGAGTTTGCTAAGGGCGTAACCGACAAGAACTACAATATCATAGCGCAACAAACCACCACGGTGCCGCTGGGTGTGAGCACCGACCTCTATAGGTTGTTTAGCAATGATGGTATTAACTCGCTGAAGACTTTCGCAAGCAGTTTTAATAACGAGGGCAAGTCTTCGCAGTTGGGGCTGCGTATTCGTCCCTCTCTCGGTGTGGGCACTCAGGTGATTAAGACCCCCAACTATATCACCATTATGAAGCCGACCACGAGCACTACTACCACTACCACGGGTACTAACAATACCAACAACACGGGCAATACCGGCAACACTGGCAATACCCGCACCTTCGGCACTACCGGCGGCAAAGGCAGGGTTACCCTTCAACACTAATCGTTAATTTGGATATCTTTCAAATAAGAAAGAGCCCTGCTGATTGCGGGGCTCTTCTTTATTTGTCGTAGCCATGTGATATGGCGGAAGGGGTGAGAGGAGGGTTAAACCTAAATCAGTCATGACCGACTTGGGTTAGAAACCCATGCCGAAGGTTTGCCAGTATTTGGCCTCTAACTGAGACCAGGCGTATGAGGTGTTCTCGTATTGTTGACGAGTGTAGTTGTTGAGAGTGGCATGAACCTCGTTGGTACGGTTGAGGCGGTCGTAGCGGGTGGCTTCGCGCTGGAGTGCTTCGAGACCATTGAAAGCTGCTTCCTCAAGGCTTTTGAGCTCTTTGTTCATGCTGTCTTTGGTGCGTTGCCATGCAACCGTGGCCAGCTTGTTGGCACGACGGTATTTCCATAGGATGGCATCGGGGTTGTATTGCTTGTGTCCACAGATGCTGTAGGGCTGGGGCAGCTCGGAGGTACCACAGAAGATGGGAACGCGGGGACTCTGTGCAGGATTGTCCACAGACATCCACACAACGCCACCAACGCAGTCGGGCAGCCATCCGCGACATTGAGCCACAAAGGAATAGGAGCACCAGGCCACGCTGACTGTACGACGGAAGTCGATGGTGCCAGGCGCAATGGTGTTGAGGGTACGCTGCATGGAAGAGCTGAGCCAGGGGTTGGCAATGGGGCTGATGATGGTGTCGTTGTAGGTGTTGCCCTTGTTGTCTTTGCGGGGCATGACCATCTTGACATTCTTACACATATCCAGGTCGGTACCTTCATAGGTGGAGCGGAAGAGTTCCATGACTTCACGGACGTCGACATTCTTGTCGGGACGCACAGAGAAGGGAAGCTCGGTGGTGTCCATGGTGAGGTTGAGTGAGGGGGCCAGCTGACTGAGGATAAAGTATTCGCGCTCGCGGAAGTTCTTGCCGTTAGCATAGCTGCTGTTGAAGGCCTTCCAGAAGATGAATTCGCCTTGACCATCCCATAGACCGTTGCGACGGGCAACGGCCTCAATGTTGTCGGAACACATGAAATATTCGGTGTTGTTGCGCTGGAGTCGGCCGATGCGGGCAATGTTGCAGGAGACACCTACCTGGTCGTCGGGGATGCGCTGAGCAGCCCAGATGCCACCGATGATGTTCTTTCCTTCACCCAGAATCTCCATCTGCCAGACCTCGTTGGGGTCGGCAATGGTGATGCACTCACCACCGTCGCCATAGCCGTATACCTTGATGAGGTCGCCAATGAGACGGATGGCGTCGCGTGCCGTGGTGCAGCGCTGAAGAGCAATACGCTCCAGTTCCTCGATAAGAAACATACCGGCAGGATTGATAAGGGTGTCGGGACCGCTGAAGGTGCTCTCACCGATGGCCAGCTGGTGTTCGTTGAGGCAGGGATAGGCGGTGTTGAGATAAGCATAGGTATGAGCCACTTCGGGGATTGCACCGGCAAGCCGAACCCCTGTGGTGTCGCCACGGAAGGTAGTGTGGAGGGTGCCTTTGTAGACCAAATGGACTTCACCAGGGGCATGGTCGGCAGCGGGTTCCATGTACATCCAGGTGCGGTAGCGGCCATCGCAGGTGTGTGATGTGATCACGCTGCCGTCTTTGGAGGCGGATTTACCCACCATGATACTGGTGCAGCTTTGACCTTCGAACTCGGGTTGGCTGAGCTCTTGTCCTACTGCGGTGAGGACAAAGGCCAGCAGGGCGAACGATAGTAGTACTTTCTTCATGATGAATTATTTTTTATTTATTTTTTTGTTTTCCTTTGAATAATATGTTTGGAGTTTTTTGCAAATCAACGCTGTGTGGCTAATGGCAATCTCAAAGCAAGGGAGCTTTGATTAATCGGTGAAAGACTTGTGCTGCCGGGAGAATGAGGTCGTCGGGGAAGTCATAGTCGGGGTGGTGGAGCTCCACATGGTGTTCGCCAGAGCCGATGCCGAACATGGCTCCAGGGAAATGGAGTAGGTAGTTGGCAAAATCTTCCGACCAGCGGAAGGGGGTGAGCAGGTGTTGGACACGACAGCCACAGTACTCTTCGATATGCTCGACATGGGCAGAGCAATTCTCGGTGGCTCGGAATGGGTCGCGGAGGAGGTGGGAGAGGACCAGATGATGGCGTGATGCTATTTCGCCGACGATGTTGTTGGCTTCGTTGAGTAGGTGCTCCATGGCATCGTTGGTGTAGGCTCGGAGGGTGAACATCACCTCAGCGTCGCCGGCAGATGTGCCGAAGGCTTCTTCGCCTAACTGGATGCAGATGAGGGTGGCTTGGCGGAAGTCTTCGCCTAGGGCATCGGGGTGGCTGTTGAACCGAGCAAACTGCTGGATGATTTCTGCCACAGCAAGGCCAGGATTGATGCCTTTCTCGGGTGTGGAGGCATGGGTGGCACGGCCGGAAAGATGGTAAATGACACCTGTGGAGGCCGCGGCAAATGTATGGAGGTTGAGCACTACCGTGCCCAAGGGGAAGCCTGGAAGGTTGTGAAGCGCATAGATGGCGCGGATGTTGTATTGTTGCAAGATGCCGGCATCGAGTATTTTTTGTGAGCCTGTGCCGGTCTCCTCTTCGGGTTGGAAGATGAGGATGACATTGCGGTTGGCAGGAAGCCCCTCCTCGGCAATGAGTCGGGCGAGTTGGAGGAGGATGGCGGTGTGACCGTCGTGTCCGCAACGGTGTCCAATAGGCAGGGCATCAATGTCGCCACGGATGGCTATGGTGGGATGGGAAGGCTCCGTACCCCATACAGCTATCACGCCAAAACCACCAACATTGGTGTGAATGTTGTCGGGGTGACACTCTTGAAGTTGGCTGGCGATGAGGTTGTGGGAGTACCATTCCTCGCCCGAGATGCCGGGGTGAGTGTGTAGGTCGTGCCGTATGGTGTTGATGGGTTTCATGACGGTTTTACATTCTTACTGTTGGTTGGCGTATTGGAGTATGAGGGATTTGAAAGTGTCGCCACGATGCTCAAAGTTGCGGAAAGCGTCGTAGCTGGCAGCTGCGGGGGAAAGGAGGCAGATGCGACCGCGTTGTGTGTGTTGGTAGCACCAACGCACGATAGCATCATAGTCATTCTCTACGAGGGTGAGCCGGCCTTGAATGGGTTCGTCGGGTCGGTCGGTCCATTCCTGAAGCATGCGGGCACCTGCTTGTCCTACAAAAACAAGGTTTGACACATGTTTGCCATAATGTTCAGGGTCAGAAAGATAGTTGGCTAATGCTGTGTAGTCGATGCCTCGGTCGAAGCCACCGAGAATAAGTGTGTCGACCCGTTCGAGAGCTTCCACGGCAGCTAGGGTTGCCTCGGGGATGGTGGAAATGGAATCGTTGTAGAAGGTGATGCCGTCAAAAGTGCCAACAAGTTCCAGTCGGTGGGGTAGGCCATGGAATGTGTTGAGCGCGTTGGAAAATTGGTCAGCAGTTATTCCGAGAAGGCTTGTGACTTGTTGTGCCACAGCGATATTGCTGAGGTTGTGTTTGCCTTTGAGCGGCGAAGGGAGCTGTTGTAGATGGGATGAGTAGCTATAAGGATGAAGATGGGTGCTGACATGGGTTTTGACTTCGGCAACTCTGTCGACGAGGTCTTGACTGTCAGTACAATAGAAACAATGGTCTTCAGACTCTTGACGCAGCATCATCTGCATCTTAGCCATTTGGTAGTCGTGGTAGTCGTGGTAGTGGTCAAGGTGCTCCTGATAAAGGTTGAGTATGACCCCGATGTGGGGAGCACGGTGGATGTTTTCAAGCTGGTGGCAGGAGAATTCGGCAACAATGAGCGACAGCTCGTCGAGTTGGTCGAGAATGTCAAACAAGGGAATTCCCATGTTGCCAGCCAGAACAATATGGCGCTGGGACCCCAAAGTGTGGCTGAGGATATGGTGGATTAGGGTGGTGGTGGTGCTCTTTCCTTTGGTGCCGGTGACGGCAATGGTCATGTCATGGTAAACCTGTAGGAAGAGGTCGGTTTGGGAGGTGATGGTGTTGAGGTTGCAGCGTCCCTCGAATTTCATTGTTGAAATGCCGGGGGATTTAATAATCAGGTCGTAAGGTTTATTACTGGATGTTGCTTTATCCAGAAGATTAAAAATCTCGTCATCGTTGCAGGCAATGTCAAAGGGGGCATCCGGCACAAGCTTTTGGAGCAAGGCGTGGGTGCTTTTGCCTTCGCGACCATATCCGGCTATGAGGATGTGTCGGTCAGCGAGGAGTGCGGTGAGTTGTTGTTGCCTGAACATTTTATATAAGTACTTTATTTATTTTGTAAGGTACAGGCCTCGGAAACAGCATGGGAGAGGATGTCGAGGTACTGGGAAGGTAGATTGTGGTCGGGGAAAAGCGTGTCGAGGGGAGTGGTGGGGTCAGTTGGGTGATAATCGTGGAGGAGGCAGGGTCGGTTGTTTGGGTACCAACGGCTTAAGGTCATGCTGAGGGCACTATGCACCTCGCTGATGGTCCCAACACATTCAAAAGGTTTCGTCTCAGCGCGGCCAGTCAGTTGGTCGAGATAGGGGCGCATGTCGGGGTCGTCGAGCATGCATTTGCCGAAGATGGCATCTAAACGTTGTGGTGGAATGAAAGGGGAGAGGATAATGTAAGCAAACAGGCACTTGGGACAATGTCCACACCAGATGTCTTGCTTGCTTCCAACATTGCAACTGCGGAAGACATCGAAGTATTTCTCGTAGCGGCTGAAGAGCATGGCAATTTGTAGTTCGGAGAGTGGACGGAGAAAGCTGTAGTAGTTGTACTTTTGGGAAATATGTTGTGCCACATAGTGGCGGAAATCATTTTCAAATTCGAGACTTTTGGAGTACTGGTGGTTGACATCGGTGCCTACCACGGTCGACTCATTGGCGCTACTTTCGTTGGAGAGCGCGATATTATTGATGCCGCTAAGCTGAGCGGCAAGGAGGGTATAGAAAGCCAGCATGGCGCTGAATGGGGTATGGCCGTTCAGGCAACCCTGGGCATTGAGTTCAAGCAGGCGGGGGTGAATGGTGCGGTGGATGACCAGCACATCGTCGAGGGTGTAACCAGCAGCTTCAATGCAGCCAATGGTGGCACCGCGAGGATTCATGATGAGCGGAATGGGTGATGCTTCGAAATGATGGAGCAGTTCGAGGGTGACCACGGAATCTTTGCCACCACCAATGGGAATGAGGTGGGAGGCCTGTATGTCGCGATGGGCTTCAGCCTGTTTTTCTGTGAGAAGTGAGGCTGAGCTGTCGATAGGAAGGGAGGTGATGGTGAGGAAGTCGTCAAGGGTGGCGTGGATGCCGTTGATGTAGAAGAATTCGCCAAGGCCGTTGAAGTACAGTTTCTTCCAGAATTGGATTTGCTCTGGAGAAAGGCTGCCGCAACGGATTTCAACCATGGGAGGACAATAACATTTCCAATAGCTGATTAGTTCGATTAGGCCGATGTGAAAGACCAATGGGTCGAGCAACTCCTTGGGTTGGTTGAAGTTGAGGAATGGGCGTGAAGGAATGAAAGCTGTGGGTGTAAACACAATCTCGTCTGAAATGCGAAAAGTAAAAACGATGTGCAGTCCGTCGGGCTGCACATCGTATTGATACCTTTCGTAGACAAACTTGGGGTATGTCTGGCGAAAACAGTTGTATTTTGTCTGGTTAGACATCTGTTTTACTTCAACTTGAATTCGGTGAAGCCAATCAGGCTGCTGTTGGCATAGAGGCTGACGCGATAGATGCCAGACTCCAGTTCGGTGTCGTCATCCTTGCTCCAGCTCATTTCGAAAGTGCGCTCATCGCCGGTGAACTCATACGACTGGACGGTCGTATAGGTGGTGCGGGTGCCGTTAGCATCGAATTTCTGCTCCATGGTTCCGTTGTGGAGGACGTTGTTGGAAGGTGAGGTGATGACGGCGTAGATGGTGACGGTGCCGGGCTCAATCACACTATTGGACAAGAGGGTACCCTCCACGCGGAAAGCGCTGGTGGCGGTAGCACGACTGGTGGGACGGCCAGTACCATTGGAGAGGCGTTTAAGCGGAGTCACGGTGATGGGGTCGGCAGAGAGGATGGAGGCACGGGTGACCTTGGCGGCCATCTTGGCGTTCTCCACAGCGGTATTCTCAGCGTTCTTCTTATAGGCAACCACTTCGCTGCGGAGGCTGTCGTTCTCGTTGCGCAGGATGACGTTCTCAGCGCGCAAGCGTTGCAGCTCCTCATAGTACTCATCGCAGAGAGCCTGCAGTTCGGCCAGTTTCTTGTTGATGCTGCCCTTGGTCTTGGCGGCATTCGACTTGGTCTGAGCGGTGGATTTAGCGGCTTCGGCTTTAGCCTTCTCAGCAGCGGTGTTGGCCTCGGCTACGAGGGCGGTCTGTTTGGCCACTTCCTCCTGCAGGCGGGCAATTTCGGCCTGCTGGCTGCTCACCTGGTTCTGAAGGAGGGCAACCTGAGCGGCATAGTCGGTGCTGGAAGGAGTGTTTTGAATTTCAACATTGCGCTGGCCAAGCAGGTAGGCAATATGGGCGGTAAGAGAATCGTTGGTGTTGGTGAGGCGTACCTTGTCGTTAGAAAGGGCCACGATGCGGACATCCTGCTCACGAACGAGACGCTGCAGGCGAGCGATGGTCTCTCTGTCGGCATAGCCGTCCACAGCCTTAATGTCGTTCAGTTCGGTATTCATCTGGTCAAGACGGCTCTGCAGGTGTGCTATCTCGGCTTTCTTGGCCTCGAGCTGGGCGCGGAGTTTTCTCACTTGGGCCTTGTTGGTCTTGGTAACGGTGCGGGTAGTGGTGGTAGGAGTGCCTTTGCCGTTGAGCTGGTCGATGAGGTTTTGGATTTCTGCGGCCTGGGCCTCGATGGCGCTGTCACGCTCAGACAGTTGCTTGGCATAATTGTCGCAATTGTCCTGCATGGCGTGGTAATCCTGCATGATGGAATCCAAAGTCACTTGCATTTCGTGGACAGAGGTGCCGTTTTGTTCGTTTTGATTGCACGAAACGAGGCATCCGGTAGTTAAAAAGGTAAGCACAACTACCTTGAAAAAAGATCTCTTTCTATTTGTCTTCATTGTATTTATGTTTTTATTTTATCTATTTTAAAAAATATTTGTATTTTTGTAATCAAAATGCAAAGATAAATCTTTTTTTTTGAATAGACAATTTTTTGACAAAAAAAATATATGAAACGTATAATAACCATTATTTTATCCCTATTATTTTTCATTTCTTTGGCGCAGGCGCAGCACGATGCTAGTCAGGGCATCCATATCGGAATGCAGGGGGGGATAGGTTACGGTCTCTATCGCGACATAGGGGCTTCACCATTGACCTATCGCGGGCTTGAATTGATGTCAGGACTTAGTGTGAGTGTCTGGCAGCCATTGTGGCGGTTCGAAACAAGGTTGAATCTCTGTGGTGGTGGCTATGGCAACCGTTTGGGATTGAATTATATGCAAGCATACGGAGGCCAGGTACGGATAGACTTTCAGGCAATGCGCAAAACGGTTGAGATGGGTCGATGGCAGTTGTGGGCGGGCGCTTCTTTGGACGACCGGGCCGACATACGATACAACAGCACCTTGGGTAATTCGTGTGTAGGGGCATCCAACTTCATTAATCTCAATCTGATAGGTCGTGCTGAGATGCATCTAAGTCATTGGGTACTACATGGCCAGCTTGCCATGACACCCCTCTCGCTCCTGTTGCGGCCGGGATTTTGCTATATGGACAACTACGACCATCAAATCAACAATCCATTGAGCGACTTTATGAAACAGTACCAATGGTATTGGGCAGGTGCCACCATCGTGGCCACCCAATTAGGCGCCACCCTATTACTGCAAAATGGCAACCGCGTGGCGCTTTCCTATCGTTGGCATTACCTCACTTCGCGAGCAACTGCCGACAACGTCACCGCCCCCTACACCTTTGAGCAAGCAGGCCATGCCATAGTTTTTGAGTTAGGTTTTAAGCTATAATGATTCATAAAGTCTGTTAAATATTTATTTAGATTATACCTATTATTTCGATAATTCTCACCTCTACCAGCAAATATCAAAGATGAAAAAAATACTCCTATCCATCATCTCCGGCTGTCTTCTCTTGGCGGTTACCTCATGCGAGAAAGCCCTCATGGTTGACGACGTTTCCGCCTCTCCCACCAGCACATTCGGTTACTTGTGGAAGAAGTTCGACCAGCAGTATGCTATGTTCGATGTCAAAGGGGTCGACTGGAACGCTATGTACGACAGCCTTTATCCCAGGGTAAACGATACCATGAGCAGCGATAGCCTCTTTCTTGTTTGTGCCGCTTTATTAAACAGCTTGCACGATGGACATGTCAACCTCTACACACCCTACGATGTTGGTCGTTCCGATTCAATCTATTACGACTTCTATAGTCAGAGCGATATCGATGTCAATACCGTGGTCTTGCATTACATGGGTGTCAACTATCATGTCGCCGGTGGTTTGGCCCATGCCGGACTCTGTGGCGACAGCGTCATCTATATCCGTTATGGCTCCTTCAGTAATGCCATCGGGGAGGGTCAACTCCGCCATCTGCTGCATTCTTATCCCAATGCCAAGGGGATGATTTTCGACATCCGTGGCAACGGGGGTGGTAATGTGGCCAACATCTATCGGTTCCTGAAACTCATGCCTTCCCACGGTCAGCCCCTTTACTATTCGCAGATCAAGTCGGGCCCTGCCCATGACGATTTCAGCCCGCTCGAAACCACCTATGCTCCTCTTGTGTCAGCGTCCGATACTGATGTCTTTGAAAAGCCAGTCATCGTGCTTATCGATCGTGGCTGCTTCAGCGCTGCCAGCTCCTTTGCCATCTGCACCTACGCTTATCCCAACATCACCCTGATGGGCGATACCACCAGTGGAGGATTGGGCATGCCCTCCACGGGCGTGCTGCCCAATGGCTGGCGCTACCGCATTACCCTCACCAGGACGCTGGCCCTGGATGGAGGAAACTATGAAAATGGAGTACCTCCCGACATCCCCTTGCGACTCGACTGGGAGAAGGTGTGGCAGCAAGGTCGCGACAACATCATCGACTCGGCCTGTGCCATCCTAATGAAATAACGTAAACTAAAGGTGGGTTCTATAAATTCCACATTTAAAAAACATTAATAAATATGAATGTACTTAAGGTGGGTTCTATAAATTCCACATTTAAAAAACAATAATAAATATGAGTGTACTTAAATTTTTCAGCGCTTTTGCCCTTATTTCGGCATCTTTCCGATTGTCAGTCGGTTACAATGCACCGCATTGCTCCCTCCTTCCGCACGGAAATCTGTTCGAAATAAGAACAAAATCGATTGAAAGCAATTTATAGAACCCACCTTAAATTTTTCAGCGCTTTTGCCCTTATTTCGGCATCTTTCCGATTGTTAGTCGGTTACAATGCACCTGCTCCCTCCTTCCGCACGGAAATCTGCTCGAAATAAGAACAAAATCGATTGAAAGCAATTTATAGAACCCACCTAAAATAAAACACCATGAAGATACTGATAAGGGCAAGCTACCCCAACTACCAAATGATCAGGCGTTACGCCGAAAGCGGCCCTGATGTTTTTAACTGGAATGTCGACGACCTCAACAACGTGCTTGAGGGCAACAAGCCCGGCACCGTCATCTATAGCTTCGACGGTGAAACCCAGCAACACGAGTTCCCACCGCGTTGGTACGACATGTTCCTCTTGCTGAGAATGAATGCTGAGGGGAAAGAACAATTCCTGCGTCTTTTGTTGGCCGAAAAGGAGGGCAGCGCTACGCCACAACAGCTGCAACTCCTGGAACAAAAAAGGAGTTCTTTCCGAAAGGAGATCATTTCCTATGTCGAGAGCCATCCCCTCCATGAGGACGAAGAAATCATAACCGCCCTCTCTCAAAGGGATTTTACCATCGACGAGATTAGCTATAAGGGTAAGATGCTCTTGGACTTGACCAAGAATTGCTACCCTGTGCCTGATTTTGTCATTCTGACGGCCCAGTCCTTCCGCCATCCCGAGCATTTAGAAGAAACGCTGGCAAAGGCTATCAACAACCTTCAAGTCATGATTGGCCCAGACCTCAACCATGAACCCAATCCTTTGGTTATTGCCATCCGTTGCGCCATGCCTCAGTATATCCCGGGTCTCATGCCTACGTTGCTTAATGTTGGTGTCACCCGTGAGGTGTATGAAAAGCTCACCAAGCTATATGGTCCCGACATGGCCAACCGAGTCTATCTCTCCACCCTTCATACCCTCTCCGAGATGCTGGGCATCGAGCACAAAGACCCCTCATGCCCTATAGCTCTTTCTACCGAACGGCAGGAGGAGAACATCACCCTCTTGGAAAAAGGAATCAGGGAGGCTCGTGCTGATGGTTGTCGGCTGCTCAACGATGCCTTTTATCAAACTCTCCAGCTGGTGGAGCATGTGCGTCAGTTCTATGTCGATAACCAAGACATGATTCTTACCTTCATGCAGGGCAAGCAGGCCTCCCCCTCGATGATTTTGCAACGAATGGTATGGACCATCGGCAACAACGAGTCCTACCCCGGCGTGCTTTATAGTCGCAACAGCCGTACGGGTAAAGGCAGCCAGATTGAAAGCTACCGCAATATCTTTGGCGAAGAAATCATGACGGGCGATGTCGTTTCCGAGGATGTCTCCTACACCAATCGCGACACCATTAAAAATGCCTACCCGGCTGTCTATCACTTTCATCCTCTCTTAGTAAAACTGGAGGAACGCTACAAGTCTCCCGTCACTATCGAATTTGCCGTCGAAACTCGTCCTGGCCAGGTCAGCCTTTTCGCCGTCCTGCAGCTCAACATGTCCGAGATGACAGGCCCTGCGGCCCTCATCTCCGCTATCGACCTGTTGCGCGAGAACCGAATCGACAAACACCATGTCATGAATATCATCAAGCCCTATCACACCCGTCAGATAGTTTCTGCCGCCATCGATCCCCAGTCCATACAGAAACTACAATTCTTTGGAAAAGGCTTGAGCGTGTTGCCCCGTACGGCCATCACCACCGTGCTTTGCTTTAGTCCCAGCAAAGCCCGTGAGATTTCTGCCAAAGGCGAGCAGGTGTGTCTGTGCCAAGAACGTTTTGTGCCTCAGGATACCATTGTTCTCAATGAAGTGCACGCCATTCTCTGCATGACTCCGGCAGCCATCCATGTCGTTACGGCTTGCCGTGGCTATGGCATTCCTGCCTTTATGAATCTTCAAAACTATGGCATTCACTTTGTGCAGGATGGAAACAGCCATAAACTGGTCAACGAGGAGGGTTTGGAGCTGCACGAGTTAGACCGCATCACCATCTCCAGCCGCCTGCAAACCATCTATAAGGGTGTGGCAGCATTCAAGCCTGCCCGATTTACCAAATTTTTGCGGGGGGAACATGTGGAGATGTCGCCCGACGAGGTGCGTTTCTTCGATGATATGAAGAGTGCCTATGAGACATACGAGGAAATCATTACGAGTGAGCAGGCTTCCGTCATCGACGATGTCGACCAGCTGGCACGCCTGATTCGACTTGAATTACAGGACAAACCCGAAGTGGCCATGGGTATTGTGAACAATTGGTATCAGCATAATTCCGACCAATATGTGCAGCAGGTGTTGGAAAGCAAGATGGGTTCGCATCAGGACCAGTCGCGCGTGTTCAACTTCTTGAGCAACAAACGGAAGGTTCATTTTTTCCAAAAGGTATCGCGCATTTGTATCGAAAAAGGTCTTACCGGACTCAAAGCCGGCTCTTTCATGCTGGGGCGCTTTGTGGCCAAACCCCTCTCCACGGCTGTTTGGGACGATATGGACGATCAGTTGGTGGCCTTCTTGCTGAACGAATATGTGCTTTACGAGAAGTACCTGCATGTGCTTGAAGAGGTCGGCGAAATCCGGCTGGCTCGTGCCCACAGCCGTATCGAGACCGAAGGTGTTGATAATATGGTTATCAATAATTTTGATATTGTCAACTTTATCCCGTTGCTCTATTCTCACCATGATTGGACAGCTATTGCCAATGCCCTTGAGAAGATTGAACATCAGGATAATACGCATCTTCTAGTGGAGAGGCTCTCCTTGCCTATCGACCAGATTTTCGAAATGGACAAAGCCTGGGTCAGAGAAGAAGTGGAGTCACATAAATTCTAATCTTTCAGCCATGAAGCATAAAGTCAAATATATCTGTTTTCTCATCGGCATGCTGTTGCTGTTGCCAACGGGTTGGTGCCAAGGTGTTGCTATGGAGGCAAGTCCAATGGTTTCGGGCGTAACGCCCGACACGGCTACTTTCGACTATGCCGTGTTGAAGCATCTGCAAGAGGGGCGCACCGAGGGTTGGAACCGTCATTGGGTGATGGTGAGCAATACCTTTGTCCTTGCTCCGCTGGCACCTCTTGGCATGGCAGCGGGTGCCGCTGCCACAGCCGACCCCCTTCAGCGCAACCTGTTATATGCCAACGCCATGGAGTCGTGTGGTGCTTTCATGTTCTGCATGGGAGTGACCATGGGATTGAAGGCATTGGTCAATCGCCCTCGGCCCTGGGTGGCATACGAGGGCGACTTATTCTGCCTGCAGCCCGTCCGTTCGGCATCATTCCCGTCAGGCCATACTTCGTCTGTGTTTGTAACGGCCACTTCGCTCACCTTGCTTTACCCTCGTTGGTATGTGGCTGTGCCTGCATACCTCTGGGCTGGCTCGGTGGCTTTCAGCCGTCTGTATGTGGGTGCTCATTATCCCACAGATGTGTTGACGGGTGCTGCAATAGGTGTGGGTTCGGCGTTGTTGGCCCATGTGGTGAGGCAGCGCATTTGCCAGCAGCATCCAGAGCTGTATCCCCCAGATGCTGTTGTGGTGCCGCTCACCTTTATTTTTTAAATGTGGCCGTTTGAGATGGCTGGATTGTTTATTGAGGAAAACAAGCGCTACTTGAAGTCAGCTTCAAATGCGGCTACCATGTTTTCTGCACCATCGAATATTTGGCTGATGTGGGTTCCTACCATGTAGGCTGGCGTGGTGTAGACGCGGTGCTGACGGTCGACACAGTATTCGGTGGGCTGGCAGCATTGGTGTTTGGCACCCAGGGCTTCGGCCACTTGAGAGGCAGGGCAGGGCTGACCTAATGTCAGGGTGACCCCATAGGGTCCCAGCACTTTTGCCAGCACCATGGGGGCAATGCACATGGCCAGCAAGGGCTTGTGGGCGTTGAAGGTGCTGAGAATGGCCTGCTCGACGTCCGGACGCACGGTCATGTCGACCCCGTTGAAGGCAAAGGTGGAGAGGTTGCGTGCTGCACCCATGCCGCCAGGCAGGGCTAAGGCATCGTAGTCATCAACATGATACTGGTTGAGGGGCAGGATGTTGCCACGGGCTATGCGGGCGGCTTCGACAAAGATATCGCGTTCGCCTTCTTCTTTTCCATCCACATGGCTGACTACACGGTATTTGCCTTCAGGGGCGAAACATTGATACTGCCAGTTGCGACGGTCGAAAGCCAGCATGAGTGAGAGGGTTTCCTGCAGTTCACTACCGTCGCGGTTGCCGCAGCCAGAGAGAATTAAAGCAATTTTCATAATCCTAATATTATTTCTATTTGGTTAATATCTTTCACGCCTTTCAGTTGCATGTCAGTATTGACGGCATCCTGTTCCAATCTGTCCATTACGGCTTCTTGAACGGTGAGGAATGCTTCGAGTTGCTGGATGTAGATGGCCAAGTCGGAGATATGGTTGATATTTCTTATGGTCATGTAGGTGTTTTCGAGGGTGTTGTAAGCCCTTCTGATATTGCGGTAGGACTGCATTTTAGACCCAATCTTGTCACCGAGTTGTTTGCTCTTGTCTGCCATTTGAATTGAGTTGATGCAGGTGGTCTCCATATCGCGGCAGTCAATCAGTTGGCTGATGAATTCGCTTCCACCATGGGCATCGATAAAGGTGGGGGTGAAGACAAATTGCTTGCGGATGTTTTGGAATCCGTTGTAGATGAGCAGGTGCGACATCCATCCTTTGCTGATGGTGTCCTTGTATTGGTCTATCTGTTGGCGCAGTTGGAGGATGGTGTCGTACTGCCGTTGCAGCAGTTCAAATCGCTCCATTTCCAGGCCGAAGCGGGCGGCATCGTCGAGGGTCATGTAGTTGGGCGCCATGGAGTTGATGCTGCTTATCTGCTTGTAGGCCTTGGACACTTCGCTGTAACGCATGCCGCAACTCTTTACGATAGAGTCGCCGTGAGCCTGTATTCGCGATAGGCGGTCGTAGTCCTGTATGTAGCAGTTCTGCACTTGGATGAATTCTTGTAATGTTTGGATGAATTCGTCGGCATCGGTGAGGTTGTTGAAGGAGGGTACCATATTCATGGTTGCGACCACCTGTTGGTAAGTTTTGACCACATCGTGCGACTGGGAGTTGTAGAGGTTGTTGATGCGTTTGCTTGTGGCGTTGATTTGCTCGCGAAGGTCAACCACGTAGAGGTAGCTGTTTTGCACTTCCATGATGGTTTGCAGCTGGTTGATGTATTCATAGTAGCTCTTGATGGAGGCAAAACTGACATCGGGGGTGGCTTGGCGGAAGGTGCGCTGATAGGAGCGGAGCACATCGGTGTGGCCGTTTTCACAACGTACTTTAAGGGTGTTGACAAAGTTGTTGATCTTGGCGGTGTAGTTGCTGTTGCTCAAGAGGTTGTCTATAAGACTCTTTTGAAAGCGCGAGAACTCATAGAGGCTGGAGAGGTAGGTGCTGTCGTTGCGCTTCATGGAGAAGTCGTAGCGGTTGTAGACAGAGAGGTAGGCGTAGTAGATGTCTTTGAGTTGTTTCTTGCGGTCTTTGTCGCTCACACCAATGCCCTCGCAGGAGTTGATGATGGTACGGTGCTGGCGGTCGATAGTGTCTTTGCAGAGGTTGAGGGCGTTCTGCTGGAGGTTGTCTTGGCGCAGGTGCTCTCGGTCGATAAAGTCGTGGGCACGTTCCAGAACAAATTTCGACAGGGTGTTGATGCGCTGGGTGTAGGTGTTGTAGTCTTCAATATAGTGGGTGGCATCAATCCAAACGGTGTCGTTGCTGTGGCGGTAGTCGTAGAGCAACACGTTGGCCATGGCCATGAGCTTGGCGTTGAGGGTGACGCAGGTGTCGGTCATCGCGCTGTATGAACCATTGAGGCTGTCGAGATAGCGGGCCACATGGATGGTGTCGTCGAGGAAGATGGGGCGGATGCCGAAGTTGGGGGCCAGCTCTTTTGCCGAGACAGGAATGGTCTGCTGGCCATGTGCGGCGTTAGCCAGCCAGCAGATGGATAGGATGAGAAAATATTTTATTTTTTTCATTTTCAAATTAGGATTGTTTTTTTATTCGCCATAAGAGCTGCCGTCGAAACAATGGGTGCATATTTGGCATTTGGGTAGGCCTATGGCATCGCAGATGGTGCTCAGGGTGTTGAATTTGAGCGTGTCGACGCCAGCGGTGCGACGGATGGTTTCCACCATCTTTGCATACTGGGGCGTGGTTTCGTCTTGATAGGCCTCAATATTGCGTATCTGACCTCCTTCCAGCTCTTCGATTACGCGACGGGTGATGAGCTCCTTGTCGGTTTTGGAAGCGGAGAAGTTAAGCCATTGGCATCCGTGCACCAGCGGGGGGCAGCTGATACGCACGTGTATGTGTTTCACGCCGTTGGCGTAGAGCATCTTCACTTGGTCGCGCAATTGGGTGCCGCGGACGATGCTGTCGTCGCAGAACACCACGTCTTTGCCTTCCAGCACCTTGCGTGAGGGTATCAGTTTCATCTTGGCCACGAGGCTGCGGGCCTCCTGGTTGGTGGGCATGAAGCTGCGGGCCCATGTGGGTGTGTATTTCAAAATGCCACGTTTATAAGGAATGCCGCTGCCTGCAGCATAGCCCAAAGCCATGCCTACTCCTGAATCTGGGATACCTGAAACATAGTCGGCCTCCACGTCGTCGCTCTTCCCCATGGCTTCACCCAGGCGAAAACGCACCTCTTCCACGTTGATATCCTCATATTCCACACAGGGGTAACCGTAGTAAATCCACAGGAATGAGCAGACCTGCATTTTGTCGTTGGGAGCCACAATCTGTCGGTAACCCTCCTTGTTGATGAGTACCGCCTCGCCGGGTTTAAGGAAATATTCTGTTTGGAAGCCGAGGTTGACATAGCTGTGACTCTCGCTGGCTACGGCAAAGTCGTTGTCGCGGCGGCCTATTGTCAGGGGGGTGCGGCCATAGCGGTCGCGGGCAGCGATGATGCCGTCGGTGGTAAGGATGAGGAAGGAGACGCTGCCTCGCACGTGTGCCATCACGTTGGAGATGCCGTCGGCAAAGTCTTTCCCCTGGGTCACAAGCAGGGCCACCAGTTCGGTGGGGTTGGTCATGCCCATGCTCAGTTCGGTGAACTGCTGGTTACGGTCCATACACATTTTCTCCAGTTGGGCGATGTTGTTGATTCGCGAAACTGAGCACACGGCAAAACGACCTAAATGGGAGTTGCACACAATGGGTTGAGGATCGGAGTCGCTGATGACGCCAATGCCTCTGTCGCCCAGCATCTCGTTGATGTCGTTGGCAAATTTGGTCTTGAACTGAGTGTTCTCGATGTTGTGGATGTTGCGATGTATCACGCCATTGTCGATGGTGCTCAATCCGGCACGGCGGGTGCCCAAATGTGAATGATAGTCGGTGCCGTAAAACAAATCGGTGGCGCAGGGTTTGCTGGTGATGACTCCGAATAGACCGCTCATATTTCTTTGATAGTTTTAATGATTATTTAAATATATGTTATTGCTGTACAATTAATTGTACAGCATGTTTGTTTTCGCCAAGAAACGACAAAGATACGAATTATTTTTTAATCGTCAAAAGAGATATTTTCAACAATTGTTGAATTGGTGATAGGGTAGGGGGTCACCGTGCCGCAAAGGTCCTCTTGGAAAGGACGTTGCAGCCGGATGTAGTTGTCCGTCCAGCCCTGCATCATTTCCGATCCGGCAACACCGTGGCGTGTGTGCTCCCATAGCACCGAGCGGCTTTTGCCTTTCTGACTTTCGATGAAGGCGTGGCGTTTCATGTCGGAGAGTTGGTGCAGCTCCAGGCTGCGGGCTTTGCGGGTGGGTATGTCAATCTTTTTAGCCATGTTGAGTGCCAGGGTGTTGGGTCGGTCGCTATAGGGGAAGACATGCAGGTAAGAGATGGGCAGGCTTGCCAGATATTGTTTGCTTTGGACGAAGGTCTCTTCGTCTTCGCCATTGAAACCGGTGATGACATCGGCGGCAATGCAGGCATCGGGCATCACGCGGCGGATATGTTCCAACCGATTGGCATAGAGTGTGGTGTCGTAGCGCCGATGCATCATCTTCAGCACCTTGTCCGAACCGGCTTGTAGCGGAATGTGGAAATGGGGCAGAAAGGCACGCGACTGCGCCACAAAGTCGATGATTTCATCCGTAATGAGGTTGGGCTCGATGCTGGAGATACGGTAGCGCAAAATGCCCTGTATTTTGTCTAATGCTTTCAACAGGTCGATAAACTGCTCGCCATGGTGTTGGCCGAAAGTGCCGGTGTTCACTCCTGTCAGCACCACCTCGCGAGTGCCTGTGGCGGCAATTTCTTGGGCCACGGCTACGGTTTCGGCAATGGTGGCGCTGCGGCTGCGGCCTCTGGCAAAAGGAATGGCACAGTAGCTGCAGAAATAGTCGCAGCCGTCTTGAATCTTAAAGAAGGTGCGGGTGCGGTCGCCTCCCGAGTAGCTGAGTTGGAAACTTTTGGGTTCTTCGGTGTTGATGTAAGGATGGCTGAACCCTTGTTGCCATTGTTGGTCTCGCAGGGTGGTGATGATTTCCAGCAACCGATGCTTCTGGTCGTTGCCCAAAATGATGCTCACACCAGGTATAGTGGCAATCTGCCGAGCGTCGTTTTGCGCAAAGCAACCAATCACGGCTACTGTGGCCGCTGGGTTCTGTGCCGTGGCTTGGCGGATGGCATTTCTGCACTTTTTTTCCGCCACAGAGGTCACCGTGCAGGTATTTATCACGTAAATATCCGCTTTTTCGCGGTAGTCCACTATGTCAAATCCAGCTGCTGCGAACTTCTTCTGTAAGTTGCTGGTCTCTGCGAAATTGAGCTTGCATCCAAGGGTGTGGGTTGCGACCTTCATGATAGTTAATAAAAGTTAAAGTAAAGCTTGTCTTGTTGTCAATTCAAAAATTGTTAGTACTTTTGCAACCGCATTTGAGAGGGAAACAATTCATCATCATCTTGTCTTGTATTCAAATGCTTAGGTTTTTGTTTTTACCTAAAAAAGGATTTTGTAATAGTGTTTAATGGGAAAATGGGACGTCGTGAGATGTCCCATTTTTTTTATTCCCTATCTGGCTATTTGTCAATCCTAAGTGCATGATTCTTCCTCAGTTCTCTTTTTCTGCAAGTCTAAAACAGCTTTGGATTTCTTATTTCTCAAAGTCAAAGAAGCCACCACCTTCCTGGGTCTGCTTTTGCAGCTGAAGGCTCTTCAGCATTTTCATGCAGTCCTGGTCGGGAAATACGTCAAAGTCGGGTCTGGGGTCCAAACTGAGTATCTCGCGGCCTTCGCTGTCTAAGGTGGTGCCGACAATCAGGTTGGTGGCCACCATGACGCGGGCCTCTCTGTTGGCCAGCGTGAAACGGTTGTTTCCCACATGGGCGTAGAGTGTTTCGGCCGGCTCTTGGTCAATCAGCTTGGTGCCATTGCTCAGGTATACATAGGCCTTCTTTTTGCCCATGGGAGCCATGTAGTTGATGTCGTAGATGCTCACAAAGCGCTCTTCGGGCAGGAGCAGGCGCACCTCGCGGTCGCGGGCAATGCCCTTCACCCATTTCTCTTTCACCACCAGTTGGCCGTTTTCATAGTATTTCCACATGCCGTTGCGGTCGCCCTTGGTGTAGTAACCCTCCTGCACCAGTTGGTTGCTGTCGTCATATTCCACCAATCTGCCGTCAATTCCGCCCATCACATAGGTGGCGGTGATGTAGCCCTGCTTGCCGATGCGTTTCCACCAGCGGCCGTTGCGGTGGTTGTCATACCAGGTGCACACCTCGGCGGTGTCGCCCTCGGGGGTGAAGATGACCTGTAGGCCATGGCGCACGCCCATCTTGTAGGTGGTCAGCTTGATGATTTTGCCATTCTCCGAGTAGAACTTCCAAAGCCCGTCGCGGTTCTTTTGGTTGAAATTGCCTTTGGCCAGCAGGTGGCCCGCTTTGTCATACACTTCGTGCTTGCAAACCTTGCCGGGCACGGTGTATTCGTTCTTGATGCGGACGGTGCCGTTGGGGTAAAAGTAGGTGAAAGTGCCAGTCTCCTGGTCGTCCACAAAGGTGCCTTCGTATATCTTGTTGCCTTGTTTGTCGGTTTTGACCCAATGGCCCTGTTTGCGCCCTTGTTTGTCAATCTGGTTCTGCGCCTGGCAAGCCATGCCTACCAACATCAGCGCCAATACTAATAGTCTGTATTTCATATTGTGTCGTTTAATTAATACCTGAACGGAATGGATCCTTTATCGAAATAATTTGCAAAGATACAATTTTTTTTCAATTCCATCGTTTTACTGCAAATAAAAATAATGAACAAACGACTATTTATAACTTTATTGTTCCTTTCCATCACGTTCTCCTCGCCGCTATTGGCGCAAGGGGTTCTGCAGGGCCGTGTGACCAATGCCGAGGGCAAGCCGGTGGAGTATGCCAATGTGGGGGTCACCAATGCCAAGACTCCTTATGGCGCCGTTACCGATGTCCGTGGCTTCTACCGCATCTCGGTCAAGTCGGCCGACACCATCGCCCTCCGCGTCACCTGCACCGGCTACCAGCCTCAGGAGTTTCACCTGAAACTTTCCACCAAAGAAAACCGCACCCTCAACATCACCCTTCTGCCCCTCTCCACCCAGCTCAATGAGGTGGTGGTCTCCGACGACCACATCCGTTCCACCACATTCACCCAAATCGACGTACAGAAAATCGAACATACCGTCGGCCCCAACCAAGGGGTTGAAACACTCATCAAAACCCTGCCCGATGTCAGCTCCAACAACGAGCTCTCCTCCCAGTATTCTGTCCGTGGCGGCTCTTTCGACGAGAACCTTGTCTATATCAATGGCGTTGAAATCTACCGTCCGCAACTCATCCGCAGCGGCCAGCAGGAGGGCATGAGCATCATCAATCCCGACCTTGTCGACCACCTCCTTTTCTCGCCAGGCGGCTTCGATGCCACCTATGGCGACCGCATGTCCTCCGTTCTCGACATCATCTACAGCCGTCCCATCGAGCGCAGCCACCGCCTCTCCCTCTCGCTTTTGGGGGCCTCGGCCTCGGCGCAAGGCCGCCTGGGCGACCGTTTCAACTACAGCGTGGGCTTCCGCCACCACAACAACAGCTATCTCTTCAAAAGCATGGACACCGAGGGAAGCTACTCCACCTCCTACACCGACCTCCAGGGGGTCTTTGGCTACCATCTCAACCCCCATCTCGACCTCTCTCTGCTGGCCATCTGGACCCGCAACCGCTACGGCCTTATCCCCTCATCCCGCACCACCACCTTTGGAGGCTCCGCCACCCAGTCGCTCGAGTTTAATGTCTATTTCGATGGTCGCGAGGTGGATAGCTACAACACCCTCCTCGGCGCCCTCACCCTCGACTATCACCCTTCCGACGATTTCCAACTCCGTTGGATCACTTCGGCCCAGCTCAACCGCGAGCAGGAGCTCTACGACATCCAGGACCAATACTGGCTCTACGAGGTGGGCGTGGGCTCTAATGCTGCCGACACCAACCGGTTCGACCGCGGCGTGGGCACCTTCCTCGAGCATGCCCGCAACTACCTCACCATGGGCATCTATGCCACCGAGCTCAAGGCCGTCCGCTATGCCGCTTTGGGCAACTGGGACTTCGGCATCAAGGCCCAGCTCGAGCAAATCCACGACCGCATGCGCGAGTGGAAATGGGTCGACAGCGCCGGCTATAGCTTCCCCACCGACCACCACACCCCGGGCCTCGACGACACCGTGGTGTTCAATCCCCAGCTGCAGCTCTTTTGTCGTGCCGACAACCCCCTGCAAACCCTTCGCGGCATCGCCTACCTCCAGCGCGAAATCAATCTCTTTACCCGCAAGGACAACCTCCTGCGCATCCAGGCAGGTGCCCGCGCCCATTATTACACCACCTCCTACCAAGGCGGCCGCCTCAATGCCCAGATGCTCCTCTCGCCACGACTGTCGGTCAACTACCACCCCCACAGCAAGCGCGACATCCTTTACCGCCTGGCCGCCGGCATCTACCAGCAGCCCTACCTCTACCGCGAAACGCGTCGCCCCGACGGCACCCTCCGCGCCGACCTCCCTGCCCAAACCTCCTACCAGGCCACCGGCACCGTCGACTGGAATGTGCACCTGTGGGACAAGCCCTTCCGGTTCACCGCCGACCTTTATTATAAGTATATCACCCATTTGGTTCCCTACACCATCGACAACCTCCGCATCCGCTATAACCCCGACCAGCAGGCCGTCGGCTATGCCACAGGCGTCAGCCTCCGCATCCATGGCGACTTCGTTCCCGGCCTTCAGTCTTGGGCCAGCCTCTCGCTCATGCAAACCCAGGAGGACATCCTTGGCGACAACCTCGGCTGGATTTCCCGTCCCACCGACCAACGTCTCAACTTCAAAATCTTTCTTCAGGACTATCTCCCCCGCTTCCCCTGGTGGCGCATGAGCCTCAGCTTTCTCTACGGAACTCGCACCCCCGTCACCTTTCCCTACCAAACCGACCGCTCCACCCAGTTCTTCTTGCCTCCCTACTTCCGCGTCGACTGGGGCAACACCATCCAGCTCACCCGTTTCCCCAAAATCAGCAACTCCCCTGTCGGACGGTTCTTTTCCGACCTCTCCTTGGGCGTAGAGGTCTTCAACCTTTTCAACTACCGCAATGTCGTCTCCTTCATCTGGGTTGCCGACTACACCAACACCTATTACGCCGTCCCCAACTACCTCACCGCCCGTCAGATTAACGTTAAACTCACCGCCACTTTCTAATGTTCAGTTTACAGCTTATCGACCGCGCCCCCCTCGTTCCGGCCACCCATCCGATGCCCAACGGCAACACCCTCTTTTATTTCCCCAACGCCAATATCGATTTGGTCAAACTCGACTTCACCTTCGAGGCCGGTAGCGCCTATCAGCAGTTGCGGTCGCAGGCTCATGCCGCCAACCAGCTCTTTGGCGAGGCCACCTCCCTCCATGAGGCCTCCGCCATTGCCGAGTTCCTCGACTTCCGCGGCATCGTCGTCGAGCGCATGGCCGACGTCTGTCAGGGCAATATCTCTTTCTATTTCCTCCGCAAGTATGCCCAGGAGCTTTTCCCCCTCCTGCGCGAGATGTTCGACCATCCGTTGGTCACCCCACAGCTTTTCGAGGCCTATGTGGGCCGCCGCCGGCAGACCATTGCCACCAACTTTCAGCAAACCAAATACAGGGCCCGCAACCGTTTCTACGAGCTGCTCTATGGGTTCGAACATCCCATGGGTTGTTATGCCACCGTCGACGACCTCGACCTGCTCTCCCTCGATGCCGTCTCCGCGTTTATGCGTCAGCATTATCAGTTGCCCAATGCCCATATCATCCTGGGCGGCTGTGTCGATTCAGAGCTACTCGCTTTGGCCGACCGCTACTTGGCCCCCTCGCCTTATGCTCCGCAGTCCCCCATCCGGCTCCCGCAGCCTCTTCAGCCATCCAATGGGCAGACCGATGCTCTCTTTATGCCCGCAGCTGTCCAGTCGTCCCTCCGCATAGGCAGCGTCCTGCCTTTCCAATGGGACCACCCCGACTATGCCCCCTTCATGGTGCTCAACACCATTCTGGGCGGCTATTTCGGCTCGCGACTGATGAGCAACATCCGCGAGGACAAAGGCTACACCTACGGCATCTATAGCCAAACCCAGATCTTTCGCGACAGCATCGTTTTCTTCATCACCGCCGATGTGGCCGCCGAGGCCACCCGCTCAGCCGTCGAGGAGGTCTTCCGCGAGATTGCCCTCCTCCAGCAGCAGCCCGTCCCCGACGAAGAGTTAGAGCGTGTCCGCAATGTCATGATGGGCGACTTCATCCGCTCCATCGACGGCACCTTCGAGATTTCCGAGCGCTACCGCCAGATGGTCTTCACCCATGTCACCGAACAGTTCACCGACAACTACCTCCACGCCATCCAGCATGTCACCCCCGCCACCCTCCAACGCCTCGCCCAGAAATACCTCACCACCCTCACCACCGTCACCGCCGGTCCCTGCAACGACTGACAACGTTTAACTCTAAACTCTCAACTCTTAACTATCAATACCCTATAACCCATAACCAATAACCTCTAAACTCCAGTTGCGGCAGATTTGCAATCTGACGCAAAATACTATAAGGATTTGCAATTCGAATACAATAATCCTTTTTTAATTACCAGCAAGGAATTCCCTCAAAATCATTCATAGTAACTATCTGCTTTCACCGCGCAAAAATAATTTACTCCTAATTTACTCGTTAATTTACTCCGTATTTACTCAATTCGCCTTTAGGCGCAAAACGAGATGCTGCTAAAGCAGGTGAAAGTAAATTGCCATAAATGCGGAGTAAATTTCAAGATTTCAGGAACACACACTTCGTCTAAAGACTTCCGTTTCTTCGTTCATCCTTCGTTCGGCGGCCGCCGTTTGTTCGTCGGCGAGCGAACAAACAGTGACCTTACCGACGAGCAACAGACCCCCACCCATACCCTTCGTTGCCACTCGTCGAGTTTCTTCTGTTCCTCCTCGTCGTGCTCGCGAAATTGGTGACAGAAGGCCTCTACCAGATCGGACAAATGGACCTTGATACCGCCTGTTTCGCCGTTGAGGATGGCCATTTGGCCCCAAAGTTCTATCTAATGAGGTCGAGATGTTGAAATTTAAAAACACACACTGGGACCCCAAGTAGGGTAAACTACATCGTAATAAGGAGAAAAAACATAGTTTCTGAGGCCTGGGAGGGGATAATTTGAATGCATTCTGTCCCTTTGCTGAGGGTCGGCATATTGGGAGCGGTCTTATTGTTAATATCGTATTTCGTTGTGTTTTTGCTTTTTAGGAGAAAAATGAAACATGAATTTTAACATTATCTTCCAATAGACAGTTTGGACAATTCGTTTTTTGGGTATTCCAACTTCTCTAATTATCTATATAATTAATTATATATCAATTAGTTATATATAATATAAAGGGGATTTGGCATGCCATTTTTTAATTGGAAGAACTGTCTATTGGAAGAACGGGTCATCTTACTTGCCCTACTTCCCTATGAGGCTTGTGAGCACCCAGAGAATTTCGTTACCGACGGCACTAGCTGGTGACACCTGAGTTAGGGCAGCACCACTTTCAGCTGTATACGGAGTCGGGATGTTGAAATACAAATACGCTCAGATGGGTACCTCATAGGGGAAAAAGCATCATAAAGTGGGGTCATCGGAGGGTTTTGGAGGCCATTTGGGGTGGGATTTTGGGCGACTACTGTCACTCGTCGGACGTTGGGAGTTAGAACGTCGTGTTCCTAACCGTATCGTATTTCATTGTTTTATTGCATTTTAGGTGAATAATAGGATTCTTTTTTCTGCCTTTTTGTGACAGTTACAGTTGTGACAGTTGATTTTTAGAGGGGTATGTTTTTTCATTTTTCTTATATATATTATTAATTATTAATTAGTTATATA